>Ga0075029_100000035_pt1 | contig 53232 bp, 48 predicted proteins | sample LitLauG_LLR_2013_FD_71391 | JGI IMG/M metagenome (GOLD analysis project Ga0075029, IMG submission 71391) | Freshwater sediment microbial communities from North America - Little Laurel Run_MetaG_LLR_2013 | ecosystem: Environmental > Aquatic > Freshwater > Creek > Sediment | place: USA... | reverse complement strand
CCAGGTAGCCAAGATAGCGTTTGCCGCCGACGACGTAGGCGATTTCCTCGGTTTTCATGGTGCGGTTCCTCTGGGTGCGTGGGTTTCGTGTCGGGCCGTGGGTCGGCCCTGACTTGCGGATCCTCATAGCCGCGCGGGCGCGGTTCGAAAAGCTGGCCTGTGCGCGGCGCGCTCTCGACTTGGCGGCGAACCGGCGATTACGATGGGTCAGGAAACGCGAACACAGCCCAGAGGGATCATGATGACGTCGTCAAAAAGCTACCAGGAGCGTCACGCAAGCGCCGGCGAGACCTTCAAGGTGTTCGCGCCCGGCGTTGACCCAGAGCGGGTGTCGGCCAGCTTCACGCGGCGGCTCGGCGTCCTGGGCAGCATGGCGTTCGATGTCGTCGGGGCGATGTGGTCGCGGCCACAGCTGAACCGCCGTGATCGATCGCTGCTCGTCATATCGGTCCTGGCGGCGCAGGCGCGTGACGAAGAGCTTGAGGCCCACACCGGCAACGGCTTGCGCAATGGACTGACTCCCGAGGAAATCGAGGAAATCCTGCCTCACGTCGCCGCCTATGCAGGGTTCCCTGCGGCGATGGCGTCCAGCCGACGGATCGACGCGGCGCTGTTGGCCGCTTCCGGCCTGGAAAAGCTGCCCGCCCGGACGGGCGCGGCGCACAAGTCCGACGCCGAACGCGATCGCGACGGCGCCGACGTCCTGGCGACGATCTCTGGCGGCGCCGCCCCGAGCGACCCGGCCGAGGGGTTGGCATGGATCGAGAATTTGCTGGGGGAGGTGGGCGTGGTCGCCTATCGCTGGGCGTTTGGCGAAGTCTGGAGCCGGCCGCAGCTTTCGCGGCGGGATCGCTCCATCGTCGTCATCGCCATCCTCGTGTCACTGGGCGCGGTCGAGGAACTGGCGGTGCACGTGCCGGCGGGGCTGCGTCACGGTCTGACGCGGGTCGAGATCGAGGAGGTGATCAACCACCTCTCGCTCTACGCGGGCATTCCGCGCGCGGTGGAGGCCATGCGCGCGGCCCGCGCCGCCTTCGCGAGGATTGACGAGGCGGGCTGATCGGCGATCAGGCGCCCAGAGCGCCGCTCGCGTGGGCGGAGATGAAATTGTAGAGCCCGCCGACGTCCGAGCCCAGCGTAAGCATGCCGGCAAGCACGGCCGACACGATCAGAGCGGTGATGAGGCCGTATTCGACGGCCGAAGACCCGCTGGTGTCGGCGACAAGACGCTTAAGGAAGGAGGTCATAGTTGTGGCTCGCTTTGAGGTCATTCCGTACGGCATGAATGATATTTTCATTTTACACCGTCAATACGTAAAGTCACGATAAGCAGCGCGCCCTGAGTCCGGGGAAAATGCGTATAGGTATCGTCTGCCGGCCGAGAATGTTACTTATTCGGCAATATCTATACGGTATTGTATTTGTACAACAAGAATTGAAGACATTATATATTCAATATGTTCTTTACGCATAAAGTGTGGCGCGGAGCGCGGCGTTCTTCTGTTCTGGTTCTGCGAAGTCGCGGAAGGTGTCGACGTCAGGACCGTGGAACGAACCTCAACCCTAGCGCCCGCTGCACGGCCTTGTGGAAATTCGGCGTCGACCACTCCGCGTTCACCTCGGTCTGACGGGAAATCGCCCGCGCTTCCTCAAGGGAGATGTCGGTCACCACGAAACACACGAGCCACACGCCGTCGGCGAGAAGATATCGAGCGGTGCGGCTGTCCTTGTCGTACTGTTCCGCGCGGTAGGTCCGGCCCGGTTTGAGCATCGGCCGTAGCGCCTCGCTCTTGGGCATGCCGGCGAGAAAGCGCTCGACGCCGTCGTCGTCGTCAAGACGGGTCGCGGCCCGCAAAACGTCCATGGTCATCGGCGCAATCTCCCGTCGGCGCCGACAGGGGCGTCGGGCGAGCTCGTGAACAGCCTATCAATTTCGCGGGGTGATTTGAATGCGGTCGCCTCGGGCGAGGTGTTTCGTTCGGCCCGGCCGAGCCATAGGATCACCCAACGGAAACACGCTATTCCACACAAATCGTGAGCCTCGATCCCCCCGCACCTCGGCCGGCCAACCGCGCCATGATCACCCTGACGGTGATGCTGGCGGCGATCATGACGGTGCTGGACTCGACCATCGCCAACGTGGCGCTGCCGCACATGGCCGGAAGCATGTCGGCGTCGCCCGATCAGATCAACTGGGTGCTGACGAGCTATATCATCGCCTCGGCGATCATGACGCCGGTGACAGGCTGGTTCGCCGGCCGCCTGGGCGTGAAACAGGCCTTCCTGATCGCGATCATCGGCTTCACCGCCGCGTCGGCCCTCTGCGGCGCGGCGCAGAATCTTGCCGAGATTGTGCTGTTCCGCGTGTTGCAGGGCGTATGCGGCGCCGGGATGATGCCGCTGTCGCAGGCGGTAATGCTCGACACCTATCCGATCGAGGAGCGGGGGCAGGCCATGGCCATCTGGGGCATGGGCGTGACGGTCGGGCCGATCATGGGGCCGGTGATCGGTGGATGGCTGACCGACGATTTCAGCTGGCGTTGGGTTTTCTACATCAACCTGCCGATCGGCGCGTTATGCGTCGCCGGGGTGCTGGCCTTCATGCCGCGCGACCGTCCCGCCCATCGGCGCCCACTCGACCTGGTCGGCTTCGGGCTTTTGGCCGTGGCCCTGGCGGCGTTTCAGCTCATGCTGGACCGCGGTCAGCAGAATGACTGGTTCGCCTCGGTCGAGACGATCCTGGAGGCGGCGACCGCGGCCTGCGCCCTCTGGATGTTCGTCGTGCACACGCTCATGACCCGGCCGTCGTTTCTGCCGGTCGCGCTCATGGGCGACCGCAACTTCGTCATGGCGACCATGGTCAATCTTGCGCTGGGCGTCCTGGTGTTCCCGGTCATGGCGATCCTGCCGCCAATGATGGAGACCCTGATGGGGTATCCGGTGCTGACCACGGGCCTTGTCACCGCCCCCCGGGGCATTGGCAGCATCGTGTCGATGTTCGTCGTTGGCCGGATCATCAATCGGGTGGACGCGCGGGTGCTGATCATCACCGGCCTGGGCATCTTCGCGATCTCGTTCGAATCCATGAGCCATTTCGCGCTCAACATGGACTGGCGCGCTTTCGCCACGACGGGTTTCGTGCAGGGTCTGGGCACCGGTCTGGTGTTCACGCCCGTGACGATGTTGGCGTTCGGCACCCTGAACCCAAAGTTGCGGCCTGACGCCACGGGCTTTTTCGCCCTTCTGCGGAATGTCGGCAACAGCGCCGGCATCTCCATCATTCAGGCGACCTTTACGCGACTGGTGCAGACCGTGCATTCCCGGCTGGCCGAAGGGCTCAGCCCTGAGAACCCGATCGCCCGAGCGCCGGAACTGGCCTCGCCATTCGGCCTGGCCACCCAATCGGGGATGATCGCCCTGAACGACGAGGCGACCCGTCAGGCGTCGATGGTGGCTTATGTAGACGTCTACTATCTGCTGTTCGGAACTTGCCTGGTGGTGATGCCGTTGATCTTGTTTCTGCGGCCGCCGGGTTCGACGCCCACGGGGCCGCCGATCGTCGCGGAACACTAGCCGTCGCGCGCCGGCGTCTTCGTGCGGACCGCTCAGGGTTGGGCGATACGCACCAGTTTGCGGCCGAAGTTTTTACCGTTGAACAGGCCGATGAAGGCGTCGCCGGCATTCTCCAGTCCGTCGACGATGTCCTCGCGATAGCGGAGGCGGCCATCGAGAATCCAATCTGTGAGCTCGCGCCAGGCGTTGGGAAACTCGCGTACGTAGTCGAAGACGACCAGGCCCTGCATCTTTAGCCGCGCGGTGATGAAAGCGCGGGTGTTGACGAGGCCGTGACGCGCATCGCCCTCCAGGTTGTAGTCGGCGGTCTGGCCGCTGACGATGATGCGGCCGTGCAGACGCATCAGCGGCAGGACCGGATCGACCAGCGTGTTGCCGACATTGTCAAAGAATATATCCACCCCGTCCGGACAACACCTCGCGACGGCCGCGGCCATATCGGATTCGGCATGGCGATCGATGACCGCGTCAAAGCCAAGCTCCTCGCGCAGCCATCGACACTTGGCGGGGCCCCCGGCGATGCCGACGACGCGCGCTCCCTTGATCTTGCCGATCTGGCCGGCGGCCGAGCCCACCGCTCCGGCGGCTGTGGACACCAGCAGGGTCTCGCCCGCCTGAGGCCGGCCGATATCCAGGAGGCCGAAATAGGCCGTCAGGCCAGGGATGCCCAGGACGCCGATCTGCGCCGAAGGGGGGATGCGGGTCTCCTCGATCCGGCGCATTCCGCGTCCGTCTCCCAGTCCCAGGCTCTGCCAGCCGAAGGCTGCGGCCACCCAGTCACCTTCCTTGAACTTTGCGTTGCGCGAAGCCGTCACCTGTCCCACCGTCGCGCCGCCGACGACCTCGCCGAGGCTTACAGGCGCGGTGTAGCTGGCCTTGCCGGACAGCCGGCCGCGCATGCCCGGATCGACCGACGCGAAATGGTTGCGCACCAGCACCTCGCCCTCCTGGGGCGACGGCGCCTCAACCTCCTCAAGACGAAAATCGCCCGGGCGCGGCATGCCGTCGACATAGGCCGCCAGTACAACCCGCTGATTAATCATGACGTTTCCCCGTGGCATGGTTCTTGCGAGCGCAGCGCCGCGCCGTGACATGATGGGCGCCGCGCCAAGCTTGACGCCATCCTGCCCGGAACGGTGAATTGGCGCCAGCCACCTGGCGCCCCGCCCGTCAGGATGCGGACAGCGGGCGTCCTGGCGGTCCGTCTTGACTCCGGGGCCCAGGTGCATGGTTCTTGCACCCATGATCCTCAATTCTCGATCTCGGCCACCCGCGGGCGCGGTTCCCACCGGAGCGCCATGACGACGGTTCGCGCCACGACGCGCACACGGCTATCGGCGCCGGCGCGCCGCCATCAGATTCTGGACGAAGCCGCTCGGCTGATCCTCGGCGAAGGCCTCAGCGCGGTCACCATGGAGCGGCTGGCGCGCGATGTCGGGATCAGTAAGGGACTGGTGTACAATTATTTTTCGGATCGCGACGCCTTGTTGGCGGCCCTGCTGCGGCGGGAGCAGGCCGATCTGCGCGACCGTGGCATGGCGACGGCCCTGCGGGTGCGCAACTACGCAGAACTGATACGCCAGACGACCCGGCTCTATCTCGAACACACGCGCGATCGCGGCGCCCTGATCGACGCGCTGCTGTCCGACCCGTCTGTCGCCAGGCTGATGGAAGACGACAATCGCGCCGACCGCGAGCGGACCTTCCGTTATTTTGTCCGCGCCACCCGGCGAGAGTTCGATCTGCCTCTGCCGCTGGCGATCGCCGTTGTGGACATGGTGTCGGCGGTGACCGACCAGGCCGGCAAGCTCGTCGCGCAAGGCCAACTGGACGTCGATCCCGCCACCGAGATTTGCGTCGAACTGATCACCGGCGGCCTGGCGAGGCTGAACCCGTTGAGGCCTCTGAAGGCTTAGGCTGGGGTCACGGCGGGCGCCTATGGGCTCAGGAAGTGTCGGACGGCGACAAGAAACGCGGTGAAGTTCTCGCGTCGGACGTTGTGACCGGCGCCGTCGATCTGAACCGGCCTGATGTTTGGATTGAGCGCGACCGCGGCGGCGGCGATCTCCGGCGTAACGAGGCCGCCTCGGTCCGCTTCGCCGTGCACCAACAATGTGGGAACGGCAATCGCGGCGATCTCATCTTCCCAGGACGACGCATAGGAGGGCGCCGCCTCCGGGTCTACCTGCCGTTTCGCCGCCACCCAGGCGGGGAATTCCTCCTCGCTCCATTGCGGATGCGCAGCCTTGCCCATTGCGAGGAGCTCCGCATCGGTCATCGCCCGGAAGGCTTCGACCTGACGGCGAAACCGTCGGCGTCGCCCGTCGACGGCGGAGGGCTCGAGCGGAGGGACAGGCGGGGGGTCCTCAAGGATCACCTTCGCGACACGGCCGGCGGCGCGACCGGCGCAGGCGGCCGCGGCGCGGGCGCCGACGGAGTGTCCCATCAAGATCGGCGAGATCAGATTCAAGCGGTCGATCGCTTCGGCGATGTCCCTCCCCGGATCGAAAGACATGGCGTCGACGGGCCTGGAGCTATCGCCGTGACCGCGCGCATCCAGCATGACGACGTCGAAGTCGCGCTCCATCGCCGCCGCGAACCGGCTCCAACACAGGCCATTGTCGGTCAGGCCGTGCGAGAGCACCAGGACGGGGCCGCCGCCACCCGTCCGGTGGTAGGCGAGACACCCGCCGGACACCTCGACCGTCCCGGATGTCCAGAGCTTCACCGGTGGCCTCGTCTCGGGAGGACGCCGCCTACCAAGCGTAGGCCTCGGGCGCCGCCCCACAGCCTGGAAACAGGGCTTCAAGCTGCGAAAGGGCGTGATCGCTCAGCTCGATCTCGGGCGCGCGCAGCGCCGAGGTCAACTGACTTAGACGTCTGGGCCCGATGATCGTCGCGGCCACGGTCGGCTGACGCAACAGCCAGGCAAGCGCGATCTCGCTGGGGCTTTCGCCGAGTTCGGCGCACAGCTCGGTCAGGCCCGCCAGCTGCGCGGCGCGGGCCGCCGCCGCCGCGATCATGGCGTCCGATCTGCGGCGCCCGTCATCGTCCCGCGACGCTCCGGCAAGCAATCCGCCCGCCAGAGGGCTCCAGACGATGAGCCCAAGTCCGTAGGCCTGGCACGCGGGTATCACCTCAAGTTCGGCCCGACGTTCGATCAGGTTGTAGAGGCCTTGTTCCGAAATCAGCCCCAGGCGTTGCCGGGCGATCGCCTTTTCGTTGGCCTGGGCGATCGCCCACCCCGGAAAGTTGCTGGAGCCGACGTAGGTGATTTTTCCTTGCGCGATGAGGCGGTCCATCGCCTGCCAGATCTCCTCGATCGGCGCGGCGCGGTCGATGTGGTGCATCTGGTAGAGGTCGATGTGGTCCACGTTCAGCCGTTTCAGGCTGGCGTCGCAGGCCATCTGGATGTGGCGGGCCGACAGACCGCGATCATTGACGTCGTCGGACATCGGCTCGTGGACCTTGGTGGCGAGAACGATCTTGTCCCGTCGCGACCTGTTTTCGGCGATCCACCGCCCGAGGATGGTTTCGGTGGTTCCGACGCCCAGGTGGCCGCCGTACTGATTGGCCGTATCGATGAAGTTGATCCCGGCCTCAACGGCCGCGTTCAGGATGGCGAAGCTGTCGGCTTCGGATGTCTGAGGTCCGAAGTTCATGGTGCCAAGGCAGAGCTCGCTGACCTTCAGCGCGGACCGGCCCAATCGGCGATATTTCATGGCGGTGTTCCTAACAGGATCATGGCGCTCGCAGCGTGGGACCGGTGCGAAGCCTTTCGCTGGAGTCGGCGACGCAATACCTCACCAGTCTCTGGGCGTTTTCGGAAAGGCGTTTGTAGTCCGCAAAATCGATGCCTGGGACAATCGGCTCCCGGAACCACGGCGCGTAGAACTCAAGGTTGGGGATCGCGCGGACGGCGTCGGAGATATTGGGCGTGCCTCCGTGCCAGGCCCGGACGTCGCGGACCATGATGGCGCCCGCCGGCGCCGGGCAGACCGTGCTCAGACGCATCCATTCCGGCTCGCTGGCGAGGTCGGGTATCGGTGTGCGGGCGTGCTGGGTGCCTGGAATCTGCCGGGTCGGGCCGTTGAGGCGCGTGACGTCCTGGGGCAGGAAGTTGACGCAGACATAAGGGCAGGGGAGGTCGCGAATGGTGAGCTGTCCCCGCGGATCGTGGAAGGCGCTGAAAGGTGTCCGTTTGGCATCGCGCCAGTCGCGAACATCGGAATGGAGGGGTTGGTACTCGACGGCGCCGGGTAGGCAGAAGTCTCCACTCGCCGCCCTCAACGCATAGTCTGACGACTCGAAGATCGCGGTCACCACTTCGTTCACCAAGGCAATGTCGAGCAGCATCTGCCACTCGGGACGGTGGAGCTGGCTACGGGTGAGGCTCGAACCCCCGAAGGAGTACCGATGGGAGCCCCGATTTCCGGAAAATTCGCCGTCCAGGGCGAGGATCTCGGCGATGACCTCCTGACACCCCCGGGCAAGGATCTCAATCTGTTCGCTGTCCAATACGTTGGCGATGACCACGAAGCCGTCCCTGCGGAAGAGCTCCACGGCGTGCTTGGTCTCGCTCGGCTCGAGGATACTTAAACCCTTGATGCCGTTGTGGGCCTCCAGATGCGCCCGCAAGGTGGCGACCTCAGGACTCTCGGGGGTTTTGGCCAGCCTACCTGGCGCCTGGGTATTGGACATCCCGCTCGTCTCCAGAGTTGACCGGATGGCAGCCGGCTGCGCCTTTGAAGGGCTGGCGGCGCCGGCGCCAAAATCAGGCCGGACGAAGCCAGCCAACCGTGAATTCCTTATTGACGGTTATTACAATAATTTTCCGGTCGCGCAAGTGTGATATCGCGAGACCGCTAGGAGAGCCGACAACCAGCGCCAGAAATCAGTGATTGTGACGGGCCTGGACACACCACTCAAACGCCGACGGGAGGCAGCGCCATGAAAGGTTTCGCTCTGGAAACCAAAATCAGTATCGAAAGGGGGCGGCGATGACGTCCCGCTTGAACATTTCCGCCCTTGTGCACGTGAACATCAACGTGTCGGATTTCGACCGCTCCCGGGTGTTCTACGAGGCCCTGGGCTTCCGATTGATCTGGATGGTTCCACCGACAAATTCGCCCGAAGTCTGCGCCGCGGTTGGGATGCCGCCCTATCGCGTGAAGGGTGGTCTAATGGTCCATGACGGGGCGGACCCGCCTTTCATCATCGACCTGCTCGAGTGGCAGACGCCGAGTGATCCCGCGCCGCCTTATCCGCACCTTTACCATCGAGGCCTGGCGCGGATCGCCATGGCCACACGGGATATGGACGCCGATCTCGCCGCGCTCGCGGAGATGGGGGTAGAGCTGGTGGGCCCGCCTGCGCGGGTGGTCGTCGATGGCGTCCCCAGAGGCGGACGTTTCGTGTGTTTCCGGGATCCCGATGGAACCGTCCTCGAACTGGTCGAAACCGGACCCGGTGGTTTCCAGCCTCCGGCACAGTCACAGTGAGGCGCGAAGGCGCGGGCTCAACAGCTGTGCGCCTGCGACCGATGTGGTGAATCTGACCGGTTTCAGACGGCGGTCATTCCGGCGTCGATGGTGAATTCCGCCCCCGTTACGTAGTTCGACTCGTCCGAGGCCAGAAAGACGATGCAGTTGGCGATGTCGGACGGCTCGCCGACCCGGCCCAGCGGCAGGTGCGCGGCCATTCTGTCGGCCGCCGCTCGGGCGCCGCCGCCGACACCGGCCTGCATGTTTGTCCAGATGACACCGGGGTGGACCGAATTGCAGCGCACGCCATCCTTGCCAAGCTCCAGGGCGATCGACTTGGACATGAGACGTACGCCGCCCTTCGAGGCGCCGTAGGCGACGCAGCCCGGTAGACCAACCAGGCCGGCCACGGAAGATAGGTTGATGATGGACCCGCCACCCGCGGCCCGCATCGCCGCGGCCGCGCCCTTGCAGCCCAGGAAGACGCTGGTGAGATTGACCTCGATCTGTCGGTTCCAGTCGGCCAGGGTGAGGTCCGTCAGGGGCTTGAGCACCGCGATTCCGGCGTTGTTGACCAGGACGTCCAATCGTCCGAACGCCTCGAGGGTGGCCGCGAACACACGGTCCCAGTCCGTCTGTTGGGTCACGTCGTGTTGGAGCGCGATCGCCGTTCCCCCGGCGGCGCGAATCTTGCCGGCGCATATCTCCGCGCCCGCGACGTCGACGTCGGTCACGACGAGCTTGGCCCCTTCGCGGGCAAGCGCGAGCGCGGCGGCGTGGCCGAGGCCCGGGTCGGACGCCGCGCCGGTGACGATCGTCACTTTTCCCTGGACCCGACCCATTTCTTCCTCCCGCTTCTTTGCGCCCGATTGTCTCGCGATTTCCAGAGGTTTCAATAGGCCCGGACGCCAATGCGGCCTGGGCCACCGGCCGTGGCGGTGAGTGAGGGATTCGAACCCTCGTTAGAGTTTCCCCTAAACACGCTTTCCAAGCGTGCGCCTTCAACCACTCGGCCAACTCACCCATCCACGGCGCCGGGGGCGGCGTACGCGATGCACTTGCATTTTTGTCCACGCGGATAAGGCCGCGCGCGTGGTTTCGCCCGCAGGGCCAATCCACCGCGCATCGCCTGTACCGAAGCGCGAAAGGCGCGCTATATACGGATCGCGGGTTCGACCACAAGGCGCGAACGGTGAGACCCGCGTATAGCGGCGACCTACGCAACATCACGCAGTGGTGGCGCGCGGGCCGCGCGGCTAGCATCGCTCACACGCGCGCGAGGAAACCTTGATGTCGTTCCTGCGAAAAACCGCTGAAATGATCTCCCCGCAGTCGGCTCTGCCGGGGCGCGACTTCGCAATTCCGACGTCCGACCACTCATTCATCAATGATCGGCCGTTGCACGGGCCGTATCCCGCGGGAACCGACGTCGCGACCTTCGCCATGGGCTGTTTCTGGGGCGTCGAGCGCAAGTTCTGGCAGTTGGAGGGGGTGTGGGTGACCGCCGTCGGCTATGTCGCCGGGTACACGCCGAACCCGACCTATCATGAGGTGTGCACGGGACGCACCGGCCACACCGAGGCGGTGCGCGTGGTCTTTGATCCGCTCGTCGTGTCCTACGAAGCGCTTCTGAAGACCTTTTGGGAAGGCCATGACCCCACTCAGGGCATGCGCCAGGGCAATGACATCGGCTCACAGTATCGTTCCGGAATCTACACCACCGGCCCAGAGCAAGCCGAGGCGGCGACCCGGTCGCGCGCGGTCTATCAGGCGGCCTTGTCGGCGGCCGGCCGCGGCGCGATCACCACCGAGATCGCGCCATTGTCGGCGTTCTATTTTGCCGAAGACTATCACCAGCAGTATCTGGCCAAAAATCCGGACGGTTACTGCGGCGTTGGTGGGACCGGCGTGACCTGTCCAATCGGGGTCGGCGTCACCGCATGACGCCTGAGGCTTTCGACGCCGCTTGCAGAGCGCTGCCGAGGGTGCAGGTCGAGGCCTTGAAGGACCACGGGTGCTTCTACCGTATTGGCGGCCGGATGTTCGCGAAGTCGAAGGCTGGACGGAGTTGCGCCATCAAGACGGCGTCGGCGGGGGTTAAGGTTCTGGTCGAGGCCGGGCGCGCCCAGCCCGCGCCCTATCTCGCCGAGGCCGGCTGGGTCAGTTTCGACGACATTGAAAGCCTGGACGAGGCTGAGGTGAAAGCCTGGCTGGTGGACGCCTATCGCAATTCGGTCGAGCGATTGACCCACGCGATGCGGGTTTCCCTAGGCATGGATTGACTGCACCGAGTCAGTACGGCTTTTCGCGCCGACACGTTCCCGACGGACCTCGTCCCTAGCTGCTGGCGACGGTCGGTCGCGCGACAGCACTGGGCGGCCGATCCAGCTTCAAGCCGAAATGGTCCGGGTTCGTGGTAATCCCGAAGGTTAGGGCGTCGAGCATCAAGGCCACGAGTTTGGCCGGCTCCAGGTCGCGGCGCAGGTTTCCGGCAAACGCGAGCATCACCGCCCCATGCATCGCCGCCCAGAACATGCTCGCGATCATACCCGGGTTGTCGAATGACCAAGTCTGGCTGTCGTCGGTAATCGGCCCAACCAGAAGTTCATAAGCCCGCGCCCATGCCTGCACGAGGTCTGGGTAGGTCTTTCCGGTTGGCTGACTGACGTCGAACATCAACTTATAGGCTTGAGGGTGCTCAAGCGCAAAGGTCGCATAGGCGTCCGCCAGCTTGCGCCCGCGCATCGGCGAGGCGCCCGCCTTGAAGGATTCCTGCAGCGCGTCGGCGAAGTTGTTGAAGGCGCGCGCACGCACCGCGGCTAGAATGGCGTCCTTGTCGTCGAAGTAGCGATAGGGCGTCATCGGGCTGACGCCGAGCGCGGCCGCCAAGCGGCGCATGGTGACTTCCTCGGGGCGGTTCTCGGCGAACATCCGCTCCGCCTCGTCACAGAGCCTTTCGCGGAAATCGACAATCTCCGCGTCGGACAACACCTTCGGCATTCAAACTTCCCTCAACACCCCACGTCACTGATCGCGAATCTGTGATCGCAAATCAAGATATATACAACGTAAATTAGGCCGTGATGGTGGTTTCGAGGTGAAACACTAAGGCATTCACCCTGTCATTCAAAGTCAAGGCCGTGAATTCGGCCAATAAGCTCTTCGCGCCTCGGCGGGAAGAGCGCGGTCCGGCGATTCGGGGATGCTCAGTGCTTTACCGGACGCCGGGGCGATTCGGCGGCGGGATGTCTTGTCCCCGCCGTCGCCCTAGACCAGGGCCCCGTGGCAGTGCTTGAATTTCTTGCCTGATCCGCACGGACAGGGTGCGTTGCGCGAGGTTCGGTCCGAACCCGGCGGGAGGGCCGAAAACGGCAGGGCCGCGCGTGCGTCGGCCGACCCCGCCGCCAGCGCCGCCCCGGCCACGGTTGCGGCGCGTTCGTTCTGGCCGGTTTCCGGGTCCAGATGAACCTCGAACATGGACGGTGGCGCGATCGGCTCGGGTTCGGTGAACCGAATCTCCACAGTCATGACCCATCGGGTCACGGCATGACGCAGGTCGGTAATCAGCGCCTCAAAGAGGGTAAAGGCTTCGGTCTTGTATTCGTTGAGCGGGTCGCGCTGGCCATAGCCGCGCAGGCCAATGACGTTGCGCAAGTGGTCGAGGTGCGTCAGGTGCTCGCGCCATTGCATATCCACCAACTGGAGCAGGAAGTTCTTTTCCAGCTGACGCATCTGTTCGGATGAAATCAGCGCTTCCCGCTCGGCGGCCCTGGCGTCCGCAGCAGCGGTCAGCCGTTCGCGCATCTCCTCATCAGCGATGCCTTCCTCGGCCGCCCAGGCCTTCACCGGCAGCTCCAGGCCGAAGATGTTCTTCACCCGCTCATCAAGGCCCTCGACGTCCCATTGGTCGGCGTAGGCCTTCGGCGGCAGGTGACGGGCGACGAGGTCGTCGATCGTGTCGTGGCGCATCTCGGTGACGACCTGCGACAAGTCCGAGGACTCCATGAACTCGCGGCGCTGCTCGAACACCGCCTTGCGCTGATCGTTGATGACGTCATCGTATTTCAGCAGGTTCTTGCGGATCTCGTAGTTGCGCTGCTCAACTTTCTTCTGCGCCGTGGCGATGGCGCTGTTGAGCCATCGATGGGTGATCGCCTCGCCCTCCTCGACGCCGAAGGTGCGCATGATGGCGTCCAGCCGGTCGCCGGCGAAGATGCGCAGCAGGTCGTCCTCGCAGCAAAGGAAGAATTTCGACTGGCCCGGATCGCCCTGACGGCCGGTGCGGCCCCGCAACTGGTTGTCGATGCGACGGCTTTCGTGCCGTTCGGTGCCCAGCACGAACAGGCCCCCGGCCGCCAGCGCCATTTGTCGCTTGCCTTCGACTTCCTCTTCGATCGCCGCGCGCTCAGCCCTCTCGTCCTCAATCGTCGGTTCGATTCCCAGGCCGGCTTGCTCGGCGCGCCATTTTATCAGGCGCATGTCGATATTGCCGCCGAGCTGAATGTCGGTTCCCCGCCCGGCCATATTGGTGGCGATCGTCACGGCGCCTGGTATGCCCGCGTCGGCGACGATGTAGGCTTCCTGTTCGTGATAGCGGGCGTTGAGAACGCTGTGCGGCACCCCGACAACGGTCTTGCCGTCGAGTTCCCAGCGATGGGCCTTCAGAAGCTCCGAGAGTTGCTCGGACTTCTCGATTGAAACCGTGCCGACCAAGACCGGCTGACCCCGCCGGTGGCACTCGACGATCTGGCCGATGATCGCCTGGTTCTTCTCCGCGGCCGTGCGGTAGACCTCGTCGTCGGCGTCCTTACGCATGATCGGCCGGTTGGTCGGGATCTCGGCCACGTCCATCTTGTAGATGTCGAAGAATTCCTGAGCTTCGGTCGCCGCCGTCCCGGTCATCCCGGACAGCTTCGCATAGAGGCGGAAGTAGTTCTGGATCGTGACCGAGGCCAGGGTCTGGTTCTCGGGTTGGATATCGACCTTTTCCTTGGCCTCGATGGCCTGGTGCAGGCCCTCCGACAGACGACGGCCATGCATCATACGGCCGGTGAATTCGTCGATCAGCATCACCTCGCCGTCGCGGACGATGTAGTCCCGGTCTTTTTGGTAGAGGACGTTGGCCCGCAGCGCCTGGTTGACGTGGTGGACCACCGAAATGTTGGCGGGATCGTAGAGGCCCGCCGAATCCAGCGCCAGGTGTCCGGCGGCTTCGAGCATGTTTTCCACGGTTTCCGACCCATGTTCGGTCAGGAGAACCTGGCGTTGCTTTTCGTCGTGTTCGTAGGTGTCCTTGTCGAGGATAAGGTCTCGAACCAGCAGATCGATGATGCGATAGAAATCGGAGCGATCCTCAGTGGGTCCCGAGATGATCAGAGGCGTGCGCGCCTCGTCGATCAGGATCGAATCGACCTCATCGACGATGGCGAAGTGGTGGCCGCGCTGCACCATCTCATTGGCGTCATAGACAAGGTTATCGCGCAGATAGTCGAAACCGAATTCGTTGTTGGTGCCGTAGGTGATGTCGCAACCGTAGGCCTTGGTGCGCTCGGATTGCGAAAGCCCGTTGACGATCACGCCGACGCTGAGACCGAGAAACCGATAGACGCGGCCCATCCACTCCGAGTCGCGGGAAGCCAGGTAATCGTTGACCGTGATCAGGTGGACGCCTTTGCCGCTCAAGGCGTTCAGGTACACCGGCAGCGTGGCGACCAGGGTCTTACCTTCGCCGGTGCGCATCTCGGCGATGCCGCCTTTGTGCAACACCATGCCCCCGACCATCTGCACGTCGTAGTGACGTTGGCCCAGCGTGCGCTTGGCGGCCTCGCGCACGACCGCGAAGGCTTCGTTGAGCAGCGAATCCAGGTGTTCGCCCTTGGCCAGGCGCGCCTTGAACTCGGCGGTCTTGGCGCGCAGCCCGTCGTCGCTCAGGGCCGAAATCGTGGGTTCGAGCGCGTTGATCGCACCCACCTTGCCCATCATCGCCTTGACCTTACGGTCGTTGGATGAGCCGAATAGCTTCTTGAGATCGAGCATGTGCCGCGGGATTGTCCGTTCGGAGCCAATGACTTGGCGGGCCGCGGCGAGGCGCGCGCGAACCCTTTAGAGGCCCAATGCCGGCTCGAGAAAGCGCGCGGACCGCGCGGCCGAGACTTAGGGACGCACTTCCCCAGTGTCAACGCGTGAGGCCAAATCACTGCGGCGATTTGCCGGCCGAATGTATGTTGCGAACCCGCTCATCCTGGCTCGCGCCGGGGATGAGCGGGTTCGGAAGGTAATCAGATCAGGCGCTGGTGTCGGCGCTCGGGCGGGCCTTGGCGCGCGCGAACCACGCCGCGATGTTCTTGTTGTCCGGATTGAGGGGCTGGCCGACGTTGGCGCCGAAGTCGAGGAAGCAATAGAGCAGGATGTCGGCCAGGGTGAAGCGATCGCCGACGATCCACGTGCGTCCCGCGATCAGTCCGTCCAGCCAGGTAAGCTTTTCCTGGGCGAGGGTTTTCAGGTCGTCGGCCGCCTGCGGGATGCAACGCATCCGCGTCTTGAACATGTCGAGACCCTGGGAATAGCGGAAGCCATTGGTCATCGGCTCGATGATGTTGAGATCGATGCGGCGCACCCACATGCGGGTCTCGGCCCGCTGCATTGGCGTCGTGCCGATGAGCGGCGGAGTGGGGTGCAGTTCCTCAAGGTATTCGCAGATCGCGGTGATCTCAGCGATCACCATGGCTTCATCGGTCTCCAGCGCCGGTGTCGTTCCGTGCGGATTGACCTTGCCGTATTCGGCCTGGCGGTTTTCGCCCTTCAGGAGATCGATCCTGTGACGGGGCAGGTCGATGCCCTTTTCGGCCATGAACATCTTCACGACGTGCGGGTTGGGTCCGATGGAATCATAGAGTTTCATGGCCAGGTCCTCCTCAAGGGGTTATTCGCCGCCCCCAGGGGGACGCCGGGTTTTCAGATGTGGTCGCGATCTAGGCCGGGCGGTCATGGTGTGGCAAGAGCGACTCCCGACCGCGCCATCGCGCGGACGCCTCACCCTCTCGCGGAAACGCGAATATTTTAAGACACCTGCCGATGCCTCAGCCCGCAACACCCGTATCGCCGCTCGCCGTCGCCTTCCCCAGGCTGGGACCGGTCGCGGGGGTCGAGCTCGCGGTTGGCCGCGCGGGACTCTACAAACACGAGCGGGACGATGTGCTGCTGATGCGGTTCGCGCCGGGGACCGCCTGCGCGGGGGTTTTCACGCGCCACCGGGTCGGCTCGGCGCCCGTGGACTGGTGTCTGGCGCGCCTGCCTGGCGGCGCCGGCGGCGCCCGCGCGGTCGTCGTCAACGCCGGGTGCGCCAACTCTTTTACCGGCGCGCCGGGGGCCGCCGCCGCGGCGCGCGTGGCCGAGGCCGCCGCAAAAGCGGTGGGGTGCGCTGACGAAGACGTGCTTCTGGCTTCGACCGGCGTGATCGGCGTGTTGCTCGATGACGCCAAGATCACGCCCCGCCTGCCGGAATTGGCCGCGCGCCTCGAGTCGGGGACCTGGGAAGACGCGGGCCGCGCCATCATGACCACCGACACCTTTCCCAAGGGCGCCGCGGCCATCGCCGATATCGGCGGAACACCGGTCAACATCGCCGGCATCGCCAAGGGATCGGGCATGATCGCGCCGGATATGGCGACCATGCTTGCTTTTGTCGCCACGGACGCGGCCATCGCCCCGGACGTCCTGCGCGGCCTGCTGAGGCGTCTGACGCCGCGCACATTCAACGCCGTGACCGTGGATGGCGACCGATCGACGAACGACACCCTGCTGCTGTTCGCCACGGGCCAGAGCGGCGCGCCGATGATCGGCCGCCTCGGCGATCCGCGCCTGGCCGAGTTCGCGGCCAAGCTCGAAGCCGTCTTGCTCCACCTCGCCTTGCAACTGGTTCGTGACGGTGAGGGCGCCAGCAAGTTCGTCAAGATCACGGTGAACGGAGCCAAATCGCCGGCGTCGGCGCGCAAGATCGCCCGGACCATCGCCGAAAGCCCGCTGGTCAAGACCGCCTTCGCCGGAGAGGACGCCAACTGGGGGCGGATCGTAATGGCGGTGGGCCGCGCCGACGAGCCGATCGACCGGACCAAGGTCTCAGTCGCCTTTGGACAACACCTTGCCGCGCGCGACGGCCTGATCGCGCGCGGATACTCCGAGGAGGCCATGAGCGCCTACATGAAGAACGCGGAACTGGAGGTGACCGTGGGCGTGGGCGTCGGCGAGGCGACCGCAACGATGTGGACCTGCGACCTGACCAAGCAATATGTGGCGATCAATGGAGATTATCGCTCCTAGGGGGCGTGTTCGAAGTGCGCAGTGGCGCGGCCGCCTGAAGGCGGCCGTCTGGGCCCTGGCGCTGGTCGTCGGCCCACGTTGGACGGTCGCGCAGGAACCCCAACCCGCGCCACCACCTGTTCAAACCGACACGACGGCCCAGGACCTTTCGCGTCTGACCGGAGCAAGCGGCGCCGTTTTGGCCGATCCCCAGGCGCGGGCGCTGATAGCCATTCTCAAGTCGGCCCTGAAATCCGAGGCGCCGACCGGGGAGGGGGGCGCCCGCTTCGGGTTTCTCGCCAACGGAGCTCAGGGCGAGGGCGGCTATGACACCGCCGAGGGACTGCTGCGGCTGGCTCTTGAACGCGACGAACGCGTCCTCGGTTCCGATCATCCGGGGACGGCGACCGGGCTGGATAAACTGGCGCGGCTGTTGAGCGACGAAGGCCGGCCGGCCGAGGCCGAGCCGCTACTGCGACGCGCTCTTTCCATCGACGAAAAGGCCATGCCCACGCGGCCGAACACCGCTCGCATCCTCGCCCATCTCTCCAGCCTGCTGGCCGACACTGGCCGGGCCGGAGAAGCCGAACCCCTGGTCCGTCGCGCCCTGTCCATCGACGAGACGGCGCTGGGAGCGGACGCCGCTTATGTCGGCGATGATATGTCGGTCCTGGCCGTCGTGCTGCAGGCGCTCGGACGGCCGGCCGAGGCCGAGCCCGCGGCGCGGCGGGCGCTGGACATCGACCGCAAGTCAATTGGCGCGGAGACCACGGACGTGGCCGACGATCTGTCGATGCTCGCCGCGATTCTGGGCGATCTCAACCGCTACCGCGAGGCCGCCGATCTGCAGCGGCAGGCTCTGGCCATCGACGAACGGGCGCTGGGGGTCAGCCACCCCGGCGCGACCGCGATCGTGGAGGGTCTGGCGACTTCGGAACTTGCCCTGGGACGCCTGGATCGCGCCGTCCCGCTTCTCCGACGGGCTTGCGCCAGCCTGTCGGCGGGCTTGATCGTGCGCGGGTCGCACGGCTCGACCTATCGCCACGCCCGGGGGCGGAGCGATGACTGCGCCGAGGGCTTGGCTGTCGCCCTGCGCGCCTGGGCGGACCGCGGCGGCGGCCCAGGCAAGGCCGATCGGCCGGGCGCGCTGCTGAGCGAGGGGTTCGTCGCCGCGCAGCGATCCCTGGATTCGGCCGCCGCCGACGCCCTGGCTCGCTACGGCGCGCGCAGCGCCGCCGCGGCCGCCGGGGTGGGAGACCAGGCCGACGCTTACGAGGCCGCGCTGGCCGAGCGGGATCGGCTGGACGTCGAGATCGCCAACGCCGTCGCAACCCAAGCTTCGCCCGACGAGAGGAAGGCCCTGGACGACGCCCGCGACACTGTGGCCGCGAAGCTGAACGCCATGAGCGCGGCATTGCGAGGGTCCGCCGCGCGCTACTGGGCCTATCGCTCGCCCGAGCCGATCGACGTCGCGGCGCTGCGGGCCGCCGCGGGGGCGGACGCGGTTCTACTGCGTCCCGACGAGGCGCTGATCCTCTTAATGGTCCCTCCCGGCGACGCGCGCGGCCTGGTCTTCGCCGTCACCAAAGAAAACGTCGCCTGGGCGCGCATCGGTCTCACCGGCGATGAACTGCGCGTACGCGTCGAGCGGCTGCGCAGCCTTATCGATCCGAGCGGCTACAATGAGCTCAGCGTTGACCCGCATCGCGCGCGCCCGGCGCCGCGCACCCGCTGGTTCGACCGTGAGGTCGCTCACGAGCTCTATATCGCCCTCCTCGGTGATCCCGCCATCCAGTCGATCACGGTCGCCAAGCCGACCCTGTTGTTCGTACCCTCCGGGCCGCTCACCAGCCTGCCGCCGGGGTTGCTGGTCACGGCCCCGCCGGCCGGCGGGACGGCGGGCGACAACGATCCAGAGACCCTACGACGCACGCCTTGGCTGCTGCGCGAGAAGGCCATCGCAGTGTTGCCTTCTGTTTCGGCGCTACGCACGCTTCGCCAGATTCTTCCCACCGCCCACGCGGCGGGCGGAACTCCGCTGCTCGCGTTGGCGGACCCCGACTTCACGCCGTCGGCGAACATGGCTCCCGCGACAACAAAGGTCGGCGAAATCCTCTCGCGCCACGTCCCTCCCGCGTTGGCAGGCACGCGGGCGGAGGCCGAGGCGATCCGCGTCGTCCTCGACGCTCCTCGCGATAGCGTGCTGACCGGTCACGACGCCTCGAAATCGGCCCTGATGACCTGGAACGCGGACGGCCGTTTGAACGGCGTGCGCGTTCTGGAGTTCGCCACCCATGCCGAATTCACTGGCGAATTGCCCGGCTTGACAGAACCGGCCCTGATGCTCGCGGCCGACGCCAAACCCGAGGACGAACTCTTGCTCGCCTCGGAGGCGTCGACCTTACGTTTGAACGCCGACTGGGTGTTGCTGTCGGCTTGCGACACCGCAAGTCCCGACGATCCGGAGGCTCACGGTCTGTCCGGGCTGACCCGCGCCTTCTTCTTCGCAGGCGCGCGATCACTGTTGATCTCGCACTGGCATGTCCGCGACAACACATCCGCCATCCTGATCCCCGCGATGTTGCGAGCTCTGCGCGAGACCCCGGGCCTTTCCGGCGCGGAGGCCCTGCGCCGGGCTTCCCTGGCGATACTGGATGATTCAGCGATCCCCGATGGCGCCGATCCGGCCAGTTGGGCGCCGTTCGTGCTTGTGGGCGAGGCCGGGTCGTAGAATCCCTGAGGGCGACCATCTTGCCAATGCGCGCCAAGCCGGCGTTCTTCGGTCACATGTCAAAAACCGTAATGGGCCCATGACTTCGACTATGCTGATTTCCCTGGTTGCGCCGGTTCTCGTGGTGGCGATCGCAGTTTGGGCCCTGGTCGGCGCGATATATGGTGTCGTGGCGGGCCTTTTTTTTCTCACCAGGGTTTATGATGATCCGCCCGAGGCGCCGATCCGCAGGTTTCGCTGGGAAATCGTCTTGTTGGGGGGCGGCCAGAACTACAAGGGCGTCCTCAGGATGCGGATGTTCTGGGTCTCACTAGCCGCCTGTCCGTCAGGGCTGCGGGTGTCGGTCCCGAGGCATCTGACTCCGTTTCGCAGGAGCTTTCTCGTGCCGTGGCGCGAAATCGAGGTGGATCGCACCTTGGAGGTGCTGTCGACCGTGAAGCTGACGCTCGGCCACCCGATGGTGGGTGCGGTCTGGATATATCCGCACGTCGCCGATGCATTCGCCAAGGCGGTAGGTCCGCGATGGCCGGAGCGGGCGGACGCTTCCGGGCCTGGCGACTAGCCGGCCTTCGCGAACGACCGGCTGGGAGGCAATTCATGGTGTTGAGCGTTCTCCTTTTCCTAGGCGGCCTTTACCTGCTTGTTCAGGTGCTTAAGGTCGGGAAACGACTGGTTCGGCCCCGCGCGATCGTCCCGACGCCAAAGCCATCCGAGGAAGCCGAGGCGGACGGCACAGTCCCGAAGCCTGTGAGCCCGCTCCAGGCCATTGGCGCCTTAATCCGGGTCGCCGGCGTCTTGCTCAAGAATGTCTGGCAAATCCTGTATCTCGGAACTCAGGAACTCTTCGCCAAAACCATGCCAACAAGGGGAGGGAACCTGATTTCGCGCGCAGAGGCGCCCCTCACCCTCGCCAAGGGAGAGGTGATTGTCATGGCCTACCCCGAGGTTCTGGCCGAGACACCAGGTCGCGCGCTCATCCGGGGCTATAGCTGTGGAGCAGCGAGCGAATTCGTCCTCAGTATCACGTTGAGCGACAGGATGGTGATTGCGCACGACTGCCTGATCGCCGCGAGAGCCAACGGTCAGTCATCGCAGACCCCACACGGACGGGCGTTGCACGTTGAAATCGAGGCGATCGACGCCATCAGTCCGATGGACGAACGCTATCACATCGGACGTGAGGTCGAGATCACCTGCACCTTCCTCGAAGATGAGGAAGTCCATATGGCGACAGATCTCGCTTATTTTGTTGATCAGCGGGGCGACTGCGCCGAACTCTTCTGGGACACTGGCAATAACGCCTTCCACCTCAATCAAGGTGACCGCATCAGGCTGCGTGGCGTCGTGGCTCACGGAGACGGTGGCTTGAGAGGTTATTTTTACGGGCTCAAAGGTGAAAGGTTTTATGTGGCTGACGCAAAGCTGGTCGGGCTCGCCTAGCCTTGAAGCCCGACACCCGCCGTCGTCGCCCACCTAAGGTTCGCGCGTCTCGATCCATGTCAAGGTTAATGAAAATACGAGCAGCTGGACGGTTTTGCCTTTGGTTCGTCCTCGCTCTGTCGCCGCTGGCGAACGCCACGCCGCAATCGGTCGGGATGGGGGATCCGGCCAAGCTGGTAGCGTTGTGCGCGAGCCTTGCGCGTCTGCCGACTCCGAAGGATCCGACGGGCGTCACCTACGCCGCCCTTGAGCCCGAGGCGGCCATCGCCGCATGCAAGGCGGCGACCCGGGCGGACCCGAACTCGGCGGCGTCCAAGGCCAATCTGGCGCGGGCCCTGTTCAAGGCGGTCGACACGCTCAATGACGCCATTGAACGCGCCATGACAGCGCCGTCCCCGCTCGCGTCCAAGACTTTGGCCGACGATCAGGATTTGAGCGCCAAGTATGCCGAAGAGGCCAATGCGACCGCCACTCTTGCCGCTAAAGCCGGCGATCCACAGGGGGCCTACACCCTGGCCTATCGCGATCTGCAGTCGGCTCTGTCGTCCCGTTTCGTCGTCAGTTACATTTTTCAGGACGCTCTGAATCTGCTGCGTCCGGTGGCGGCTCGGCGGTATCCTCTCGCGGAGAATCTCCTTGGTTGGATGTTCGCGACGGGCGAGGGATTGCCCCGTGACGACGCCCAGGCCTTGGTCTGGTTCGAACGCGGCGCCACCGACGGGTCTGCCGAGGCGCAGATCAACGCGGCCTTAATGCGCTCCAGCGGCCGCGGCGGAAGGATCGACCTTGCAGCCGCTGCGCGCTGGCTGAAACGTGCGGCGGACCAGGGTGACGAACGCGGCAGGATTCTTTCGGGTTGGGCTCTGGAAACCGGTCAGGGCGTTGCGCGTGATCCGGCACGGGCGGCGAACCTCTATCGGGCCGGCGCCGACCAGGGCGATCCAGCTGCCCAGACCCTGTTGAGCTTGTTATATGAACGCGGCGAGGGCGTACCCCGCGATCTCGCCCAGGCGATGGCCTGGAGGGCGAAGGCGGCGGCCGGGAACTATCCCTGGCGCGTTGCCTATAACGCCGGCAACAATCTCAGGTTCCTGCCGCAGACCATGACCCGGACTTCCGGGACCGGTCCCTCGACGCCCGGCGTATTCGACGGACCTGGCGAGGATATGTTGAGCGAGGCTATGAGAAAGAGCTTCGCCTCGGCGCCGGCCCAGAATGGGCCGGCGCTGGAGCGTTTGGCCCGCGCGCAACTTGCGGTCGTGGGCGAAGCAGAAGGGGCGGGGACAGAGGACATGGCCTTGGCGTGCGAGACGCTCGCCCGCGCCCTGAGCCTGCAAGGCCGGTTCGAGGAGGCCATCGCCCCGGCCCAGTGCGCGAACGCCGTGCGTGTGGCTGCGGCAAATCGCGGCTTTTTGAACCTGAACGACCCGAGGCTAGCTGACAGCCTCACCGCGCTCGGCAATGCGCTGGATCGAACGCGGCATGAGATGGACGGCTATTTCATACACCAGGCCGCGTTGAAACTGCGCTTGGCAGACCCGACCCTGGCGACCAGCCGCATGGCCGACGATGACGTGGGCCTGGCGCGCTGGGCCATCAAGACGGCCAAACTGGACCAGGCGGAGGCGCTGTACCGTGCGGCGCTCGCCATCCGTGAAAAGACCCAGGGGCCGGACGATTCCGAGTCCCTGGCGGATGTCCAGGCTTTGGCTGGCGTTTTACGGGAAGAGGGCGACCTGGAGGGCGCGGAAACCATGTCGCGCCGGGCGTTGGCGATCAGCGAACGGACCGAGGGTGGGCAAGCGGCCGTCTCCGCCGCTTTGACGGTGCTTGGCAAGTCGCTGGACGATCAACGCCGCTACGCGGAGGCGGCCGATGTCTATCGGCGGGCCCTCGAAATTGAAGGCGCGCTCACACCGTCGGACCCCCGGCGACGCTTTGACCTCGCCGATCGTGTGGCCTTTGACCTGGAGCGACAGGGACTCCTTTCGCTGGCGGAATCAGATCGTCGCGGGCTGTTGCGCGACGCGCTCGCCAGAAACGATGGGCGGGCCCTCGATGACCAGTACGAAGGTCTCATCAGGATTTTGAAGCGTCGAGGGGACAAGGCCGGAGTTGAGGCCGAGGCGCGCGCCTGGCTGGCCGATCTGGCGGCGGGCCGGGGTCCTCTCGACCTTGGCTCCTGGCCGCGGGGGGACGCGTTGGGTATCCTCGCCGAAACGCTTGAGACCGAGGACCGTTTCGTGGAGGCCGAGGGCTTCAGGCGTCAGGCGATCGTCGCGTGCGACGGCAACGCCTTCTGCGATAGTGAGGATAGGGCGGCTCTGGGCCATACCCTCGACCTGGAGAAGAAGTGGTCCCTTTCCGGTGCGATCTTCTCCGCCCTGCGCGCGGAGTTGACCACGTCAAACCGTAATGACGATGACAGGGCGCTCATCCAATCCGCGGTGGCCGAGCATGAGGTTGAGATCGGCGATCTGGCGGGCGGCGCGCGGGATCTCCGCGCCGCCTGCGCCACCCTGACCGCGCGCCGCGACATCGATACGCCGCAGATCGATATGGACGGGCCCGATAGCTATGCAGTCTCCTGCTCTCAGACGCAGGCCCTGCGTCTACAGGCCTATGCCTCCCGCGGTGGCGGACGCCCCGCCGCCGATCACCCGCCCGCGCTTCTGGCGGAAGGCTTCCTTGCCGCCCAGCGCGCCCTCAGGTCGGACGCGGGCGCGGCCCTGTCGCAGGTCTCTGCGCGCGCCCTGGCTGGGTCCGAAGGCGCCGCGGAGGAAGCGGCCGCCTACGAAAAGAGCCTGGCGGCCTTCAGTGTAATCATCCAACGGTCCAGGAACGCGATCTTGGGCGGCGGAACGCGGTCGGACATTTCCTATGCCGCTTGGTCGTCGGCTTCAGAGCGGATCAAGGCCGTGGCCGACCGCCTCGCGAAGGCGGCGCCCCGCTATTGGGACTATCGCTCGCCAGAACCTTTGGCCCTGACCGAGCTACACGGCTCTTCTGGTCTCCTGCACCCCGATGAAGCGCTGATGCTTTTCATGATCCCTGCCGGCGCCGACCATGGTCTGGTGTTCGTCGCCAGCGGTGAGGAATCGGCCTGGGCGCGCATAGGCATGAGCGGCGACGAGATCGCCGGCGCAGTGCGGTGCCTGCGCCGTCAGATCGATCCGACGGCATTTCAGGGCATCGGACTCACGCACGGTGCGCTGTCGTCGGAGTCAACGTGTCCAAAGGGCTTCGACCGCTGGGCCGCCTACCACCTTTACCAAGCCTTGCTCGGCGATCCTCGGGTGGCGCGGGTGGCGGCGAGTCGACGAACTTGGCTGATCGTCCCGTCCGGCCCGTTGGTCAGCCTGCCGCCCGCGGTCCTCGTAACCGCGCCGCCGACGCCGCGTGGAACGGCCTGGCTGATCAAGGCCCACGCCCTGGCGGTGCTTCCCGACGCCACCGCGCTACGCACCCTGCGGCGACGTCTTGCCTCGACAAGCCCGGATCGCGCAGTCCCGTTACTCAGTTTCGCCAATCCTTATTTCGGCCCGGGACCGTCCGCCGCCCCGCCAGCGGACTCACAGGCGCGAAGTGCGCTGTTCAAGGACGGCCGACCAACCGCCGAGGCGCTGAAGTATGGTCTGCCCCAATTGCCCGGAACGCTTGCGGAGGCCAGGGCGGTCGCCGCAGGCCTAGGCGCGTCGCCCGACAGCCTCGTCACAGGCAAACAGGCGTCGAAGGCCGAGCTGATGGCGCGAAACGCCGACGGTCGACTTGGTCGCGCGCGGGTGGTGGAATTCGCCACCCATGGCCTCTTTCCGGGTGAGATATGGGGGCTCGCCGAGCCTGCCCTCGCCTTGGCAGCCGGTCCTTCGCCGACCGACACCTTGTTGACGTCGTCGGAAGCCGCCGGCCTGCATCTTCACGCTGACTGGGTATTGCTCTCCGCATGTGACACCGCGAGCCCTGGCGCCCTGGGCAGCCAGGGGATCTCGGGTCTTAGTCGGGCGTTCCTGTTCGCCGGGGCTCGCTCGCTGCTGGTCTCGCAATGGCATGTAAACGACGAGGTGACTGGGCTTATGATACCCCGGGTCGTGACCGCGCTGGGGGTCAGCCACGCCGAGGCGCTGCGCCAAGCTACGCTGTCGATTCTAAATGACCCGAAGATCAAGGACGGCGGGGAACCCAGGCTGTGGGGCCCATTCGTGCTGGTCGGAGATCCAGGTGATTGATCCAGATTTCACCGCCAAGCCCGCGGTTCGGACGAGGCTTAGGCGCCGGGGTTGATCGCGCTGAATTCGAACTTCTTGTCGGGCTGGGCGCCGTTGGCCACCCGGTCGCGGAAGATCTTCGCCAGTTTCCTCACATCGCCCACCTCACAGCTGGCGCCAAACAGGCTCTTGGTCACCGCTGCCAGATGGCCGGACCTGACGTAGCGACGATCGCCGGATTCCTCACAGGTGAAGATGTAGACATACGCGGCTTTCCCCTCGAGCCTTAGAAAGGCGTAGAAATAGTTATCCAGAGGGATGCTGGCGTCGCTGGTGGGCGCGCCCAGGGGGAGCTGGACAACGTAGAGGCCGTCGCCAATGCGTTTGACGAGGGCAGTCATGTCGGCGCCGCCGCCACCCTGCGCCGCCGCCACCGCCGCGGTGTCGTCGCCGGGGTCTGGATTGAAGGTATAGACGCTCTGTTTCAGGCTCACCGAGCCCGTGCCCTGCGCCTTGTAGCCGGTGCAGGCGCCCTGCAGCAAAGTGACTGTCGCGCAATTGCCGAACTCGGTGAAGGTTGCGCCGTCTGGGAAAGGCGTGTCGGCGACGGCGGCTGTGATCATCGCTGTCTTGCTGGTGAAGCAACCCGACAGCATCAGAGCCGCGGCCAGCGCCATCGGTGTCCATCGCCTCATACCACCGGCCCTCAAGCTTCGATTGAGAGACGGACCTTAGGCCGATCCGGGCCGATGGCAATCGATCTGGCCTCGGTCATGGCTTTGCGAGCTTGCCAGGGCAGGTCACCGCTGGCTCTGGATCATCCCGGCGCCAGCGGCCAGCCGAAGCTCGGCATTGGCGACCATGCGCGCGATGATGTCTCCGGCTGGCGCGATGGAATCGATCAGGCCGGCGGCTTCGCCGACAAACGTATTGGCGATCGTGATGTCCCCTTCGCGCCACGCCCGGCCCCATCTGCGCGATTCTTCGATCGCGTTTTCGATCAGCTCGCTTTCGCGACCGTGCCAGCGCTCGGTAAAGGCGTTGCGTAGCACCCGCGCGGTGAAGCGGGTGGGCCAGTCGTGCCCGCGAGCGATGTCCATCACGCTTGAACGGATCGTCTGATCTCCATCCGACGCTAGGGCCGCGGCTTGCATGTTCGGGTGCGCGAGCGATTCCGTGCTGGCCCATAGGCGAGAGCCGACCACCACGCCATCCGCGCCAAGCATCAGCGCCGCCGCCAGGCCGCGCCCGTTCGCGACGCCGCCGGCGGCGCAGAGCAGTGTGTCCGCTGAGCGGCGTGCGAGCAGGTCGGCGATTTCCGGCGTCAGGGTGAAGGTGGCGCGGCTCTGGCCGTGGCCACCGGCTTCGGCGCCTTGGGCGACGATGATGTCCGCGCCGTGATCAAGCGCGATCTCGGCGTCGCGAACGGTCTGAATCTGACAGATCAGCTTGGCTCCGACGTCCTTGATCTTGCGGGCGAACGGAGCCGGGTCGCCAAAGGAGAGGAACACCGCCGCCGGATCGCGGGCGAGCACCGCGTCGAGGAGGGCAGGGGCGTTGGCGAGGCTCCAGGTGATGAACCCGCAACCGACGCGCTCGTTGCCTGCGGCGGCGAACTGGTCCGCGAGCCAATCCGCGTCGCCATAGCCGCCGCCGATCAGGCCCAGGCCGCCCGCGCGCGTGACCGCGGCGGCGAGCGCGCCGCCGGCGGCCATCGCCATCGGCGCGCTCAGAATCGGGTGGGCAATCCCCAGGGCATAAGTCAATCGGGTCGCGATGGGCATGGCGAACACTCCTACGGAGCGTGCACTCTAAACCTTGGCCCGCGGACCGCGCACAGATTTCGGGCCCGACCCCCGGCGCTCCGCCGACGGTCCGCAGCCCACTAGGCTTAGCGCGCGCGTTGGCCGCGGTAGACGATCTTCGTCGGCTGAGCGCCGCCGCCGGACTTCGCGCCGGACTGGCCGCGTCCGCCGCGCTGACCGCCCCGTCCGCCGCCACCGCCTCCGCCACCGCGGTTCTGCGACTGTTCCCGGGGCTTCTCGGCCGGCAACGTCTTGCGGTCGAAAGCGGCCATGGCGCCCAAGGACTTGTCGTTGCGACGGTCGAAGCTCGGGATCGTCTGGCGGGTCACGCGCTGGACGTCCTTCAGAAGGCCGCGCTCGTCATCGCTGACCAGACTGATCGCGACGCCGTCGGCGCCGGCCCGGGCGGTGCGGCCGATGCGGTGGACATAGGATTCCGGCACGTTGGGCAGATCGACGTTGATGACATGGCTGACGGCGTCGACGTCAATACCGCGCGCCGCGATGTCGGTGGCGACCAGGGCGCGAACGTCGCCGCTCTTGAACGCCGCCAGAGCCCGCTCGCGCTGGCCTTGCGATTTGTTGCCGTGGATGGCGGCGGAGCTCACGCCGGCCGCCTCAAGATAGGCGGCCATGCGATCGGACCCGTGTTTTGTGCGGCAGAACACCAGGGCGCGATCCATCTTCGGGTCCGCGAACAGTTCGGCCAGCAGTTGCCGTTTGCGGTCCTGTTCGACGAACAGGACCTGCTGAGTGATCCGTTCGACCGTGGTGGCCGCCGGAGCGACGGCGACCTTTACCGGGCTCTTGAGCAACTCGTCGGCCAGCTTGCCGATTTCGCCGGGCATGGTGGCTGAGAAGAAGAGGTTCTGCCGAGCCTTGGGCAGGGTCGAAACGATACGGCGGATCGGCGGGAGAAAGCCAAGATCAAGCATCTGATCGGCTTCATCGAGAACGAAGACCTCAACGGCGGCCAGATTGGCGACCTTTTCATTGATGTGGTCGATCAGGCGGCCTGGGGTCGCCACAAGGATGTCGATGCCTCCGGCCAGCGCGCGGACCTGGGCGCCGTATTTGACGCCGCCGAACACCACCGCGACGCTAAGGTCCATATGGCGGCCATAGGTCTTGAAGCTCTCGCCGATCTGGCTGGCCAGTTCGCGGGTGGGGCTGAGAACCAGAACGCGGCAGCCGCGCCGCGGGGCAGGTTTCCGGTCGGCGGCCAAGCGGTGAAGGATCGGCAAGGCGAAAGCCGCCGTCTTGCCTGTCCCGGTCTGAGCGATGCCCAGCAGGTCCTTGCCTTCGAGCACGGTGGGGATGGCCTTGGCCTGGATGGGCGTGGGCGTAACGTAGCCTTCTTCGGTCAGGGCCGTGAGAAGGGGCTTGGCCAGGCCAAGGTCTTTGAATGTAGTCACTTTGGGTAAAACAGCTTTCAGGATCGCAAGGCGAACGGGGCGCTCATTGCGCGCGGCTCGCCTGGGGCGATGGAGGGTGGAGAACGCCCCGCGTGGCGGGCGGTCAATGGCTTGAAGAGGCCATAAAAGCGCTCAACAGATGGACCGCGAAAGATGCGGGCCTCACGCGACTGGAGCGCCTAAACCGTCGGCAAATGCGCGACGTAGGCCGCAGATGGGCGCGTTGGCTTGGAAAGTCAAGGTGTTTGGAACCGGGCCGCGGCGCGCGGACAATATTCAGACAACTTTCAGCTCTTTCTCAGCTTCCTTTCAAGTTCGGGTCGGCCGGAACGGCCATGATGGCGCTGCCCTGGTTTCAAGGGCAAGCCGTAGGGGTTCCGTTCGATGCGCCACATTTTCGCCAGTTCCGCCGCCGCCGCCGCTCTGGCCGTGGCGACATCATCCGCCGCTGTGGTCATCACCGGCGCGCCGCCTACCCTCGCACCGGTCAGCGTGAATGGCGATGTCGCGATCAGCTACCTTGCCTATTCACAGACGCTGAATGCGCCGGGAACATTGTATTTGAATCCGATGTTCATCGCGGGGGCCACCGCGCAGGACCCAGGATGTGACAACTTCGGTTACTGCAATCTGGGAACCGGCGTCATATCGGCGACGGTCGGGAGCAATCCGACCGTAACGTTAGGCGCCTCGCCGGCCAACAATGGCGGCGGCGATAGTTACCTGAATATGTCGTATCAGGTAGAGTACTTCGATCCCATGGTCGCCACGGGCACGCCAGAAAACGCGACGGTGCTCACCAGCGACGAAATCATGCAGACCGGCTTGAGCGCGGCCGAGGCTGTCATGACGGTGTCTGGGCCGAACGGCACGGTCTATTCGGCCTACAACTGCAGCGCGGCAAGCGGGGCCGCGTTCGGGTGCCGAGCGGGCCTGATCAACACACCGTTCGTCGATCAGAACATCACCTTGCTGGCGAATGAACCCTATACGGTCAACCTCGGCGTGAGCATCTATTCACACGGCGACGTTCAGGTTTCGATCGATCCGCGGTTCACCGCGCCAGCAGGGCAGGGCGGCGCATTCTACTTCAGTCCGGGCGTCACCGGCGGCGTTCCGGAACCGACGACCTGGTGGCTGATGATCGTTGGCGTCGGGACACTGGGATGGCGCGCGCGTCGGAAGCCCTCCACTCTGACTTAGAAGCAAGCGCGTCGCTTGGCCCGACGGGTCCGATCCGACGCCTAGGCGGCGTCGCCGGAAACGGCCGGACGTCGCCGCAGACGGGTCCCGAGCAAACCCACTCCCAACAACATCAGGGCCCAGGTCTGGGGTTCAGGCACGCCCGGCGGCGGCGGGGTGTAGGGCGTCACATTGGTCAGGCCGGCGCCGAAATCCACGTAGCCGCTTACCAGGTTATTGAACGTGGGAAATCCGTTCTGGATCGGCACGATATCGAGGGCGCCGCCTTGTATCTGCAGTTCGTAAGGCGATCCCTGGAAGGTGAAATCCGCGATGTAGAACAAACCGTTGAAGACGCCATTGTTGTACTGGATCGCGGCTTCCTGTGTCGGGAACTGCACCTGCGCGCTCGCGAGCGTGAACGGCGGCAGCGACCCAAGCGGCAGGTTGAGCGCGGTCGCCGGCGGGATTTGAGCGATGTCGGGGAAGCCCGAGAAGAACACGTTCTGAAAGCCAGACCCAGCGGCCGGGATCTGGCTGACGTCAATCACCAGGCTGCCGGTATATGTCGATCCTTGGGGCAGAACGCCGCTGAAAGGGGGCTGTGAGTTCGCTCCGCCGCCATTGATCCCGAGCGTGAAATTGGCGGTTTCATAGGTATCCGCGGCCGCGGCGCCCGCGGCCGTGAACACGACCGCCGCAGCCACGGCCGTCAAACGTTTCCTGAGCGCCATGATCTGTTCCCTTTTTTGTTCGACGTATGGCCAACGACAGTCAGGTCGCTCGTTCGGTTGCGGATGGGGCGCGCGGCTCGGCAATCGTTAACAATTCATTAACACATAGCTAATGAAGCGAACCATGAATATATTATTACATACAGGGTAAATTTAACCGACCGAGTGATGGGCGACCTGAAAACTGATGACTTCGCGGGCCAAAACAGATCCGGCTTCAGCTTTGACCGGAGACTCGCGGCACGTCCCGGAGATCCTGGGCCCAGGGCAGCGCTGAATCGCACCAGACCTGTCGCGCGGGCGGACCCAATTCGCCCCGTTGGCGAATGACGCCCAGGCGGAGGTTGTAGACCTTGGGATCCTTGGTCGCGGCTGCGTAGATCGCCGCGCCGCAGTCGGGGCAGAAGGCTTGAGCGCGAGGGTTTCCGCTGGCGGCCGTCTTCACATAGACCCGCGGCTCGCCGCGCAGCGAAAAGGCCTCGGCCGACGCCTGGATCAGAACGCGGTAGGGTGACCCTGACAGCGCCTGGCAATCGGTGCAATGGCACACCACGACCATCGCCGGATCGACCTCAGCCTCGAAGCTGACACGGCCGCAATGGCAGGCGCCGTCGATTTTCATGTGGGGCGTCCTGGTGTTCAATTCCGGGTCCAGAGCCGGCCGGTCTCTTCCGCGCATCGCCACCCCGGTATAGGGGTCGCGGCGTCGCTTCGCCATGCAGGTTCGCCGTGTCTCAATTGGTTCTCGTCGCCGCCTGCGCCCTGGTCGATGTCGACGGCCGGGTGCTGATCGGCAAACGACCCGCGGGCAAGGCCCTGGCCGGGCTCTGGGAGTTTCCCGGCGGCAAGGTCGAGGCGGGTGAAACGCCGGAGGCTTGCCTGATCCGCGAACTCCACGAGGAGTTGGGCATCACCGTCGCCAACGCCTGCCTGGCGCCGTTTGTGTTCGCCAGCCACGCCTATGAGGCCATGCACCTGCTGATGCCGCTCTATCTGTGCCGGCGCTGGGAGGGCTTCGTCACCGCTCGCGAACATGAGGCTTTAGTATGGGTGAAGCCGGAGAAGATGAGCGAATATCCCATGCCGCCGGCCGACGAGCCGTTGGTGGCGTGGCTGCGGGACTGGCTGTAGAGCGCCGTAAAGGTCGCACGGCGCCATGCAATCCGTCCCGCTTCGCGTGGTCGGCAAAGGACCGGCGGTGCGCGCCGAACAACACCCTGGCGGCATCTCAAGTTGGAGTCGTTTATGGTCGCTGCCCGCGCGGACCGCTAGAAAACCATTGGGCGCTCAACACTTTTCAGCCAGCGCCAAGGAGCGCCGATGTTTGAAATACGCGAGGACGATCTTACCGGCGAAGCGACGCGGACCCTCCTGGCGCTGCACCTCGCCGGCATGCACGCGAACACGCCGGCGGAGCACGTCTTTGCGTTGGACCTCTCGGGTCTTAGGGCTCCCAATGTGACTGTCTGGTCAGCCTGGGACGCGGATTCTCTGGTTGGCATAGGCGCGCTGAAGGAACTCGGCGACGGCGCCGGCGAATTGAAATCGATGCGCACGGCGCCAAATCATCTGCGCAAGGGCGTCGCCGCAGCGCTGCTGGAGCACATCATCGGCGAAGCGCGTCGCCGCCGCCTGCGGCTGCTGCGTCTCGAGACCGGCAGGGGGCCCGCGTTCGAGCCCGCCCTGGCGCTATACCGCAACCGCGGCTTCACCGACTGTGCGGCGTTCGCGGACTATGAGCCTAGTGATTTCAGTCAATTCCTCCAACTGGCGTTGTGACGGCCTTTGATGGGTGGGCCGCGGCCCTTTGACCTATTTGCGGGCGAGGTTCAGCGTGCCGCCGCCGCCGCTGCAAGCGCGCGCGTGTAGTCGCCGGCCGCTAGAATGGCGTCGAGCCAACGGTCGACGGCGGCCTTAAGCGCCGCATCCCGTGTCATCCAGAAAGCCTTGTCGGTATGGTCGAAGGCGTCTGGCGTCGCGGCGGCGCAGAGCACGCCTGGGCGCCGGCGGGCCTGGTAGTCGACCTCGGCGCCATCGGTCACCATCACATCGGCGCGGCCAGCGGCGATTTCCCCGAAGACCGTACGATTGTCGGCATGGACAGTGATTAACGCCTCGTGGAGGTGGGTCCGGGCGAAGCGCTCGTTCGTGCCGCCGGGATTGACCACGACGCGCACATCGGGTCGGTCGATGGCCGCGATAGAGACGAAGCGGTCCTTGTCGACGCAGCGCACGATCGGCCGCTTGCCGTCGCGCAGGACCGGGTGAGAGAAATCGCCGAGGGCGGCGCGGTCCGCGGTGATGCTGACGCCGCCCATGGCGATATCGAACCGATCGGCGGCCAGATCCGTCGCGAGGGTCGGCCAGGTGGTCGGGACGAGCACGAGCTTGAGCTTGAGCGCGCGCGAGAGAGATCGCGCCATCTCGACATCCGCCCCCTCGACAACACCGTTCGCGCCACGCGATGAAAACGGCGCGTAGTCACCGGTGAGACCGACGCGCAGCGTGCCGTCGGCCCGAATCGCGGTCAGCGAGCGGGCGTCCGCCGGCGTGCGCGCGGCGCCGAGAATGATGAGCGCACCGACGACCGCCGCCGCTCGCCACATTGGCCGCGCCGAAAGAGCCCGAGGCGTCATACGCCGCCGCCGCCTTTGGGCTCAGTTGATCGCGCGGCTCGTCCGCCGGCCTTGTGTTCAACCACGCCGAGGGCGTCGGCCAGCCGGCCCTTGGCGGAGCCCGGCCGCAGCGGCTGCTGTTGTTCCGGATGTGGAGCCCAGCCGGTCAGGGTGAGAATCTCGAAGGTGGCCGGAACGCGACCGTCGGCCTGTGCATGCCGTTGTTGGTATAGCTCGCAGGCGCGGGCAAGGATCGGTCGGGTAAGGGGGCGTCCGGAGCCTTGCGCCAAGGCGGCGGTTTCGCCCATGGCCCGCAGGTCGGCGAGCAGTTTCATGGGGTGGTCATAGCGGACCTTCACGGTGTCGGTGTCGACAACGGGGAGGGTGAAGCCCGCGCGCTGCAGGAGCGAGGGGGCGTCGATCAGGTCCACAAAGGGAGAGACCCTGGGGCCGGCTCCACCGCGCAGTTCCAGTTCCGCGTCGAGCAGGGCGCCGCGCAGCTCGGTGAGAGTCGCGCCGCCAAGCAGGGCGCCGATGAAGAGGCCGTCCGGCGCCAGCGCCAGGCGGATCTGGATCAAAGCGCCCACGAGATCGTTCACCCAATGCAGACAGAGGGCGGAGGTGATCAGGTTGAGCGTCGCCGGACCGAACGGCAAACGCTCCTCGTCCAGAGCCACGCGCGAACCCGCCAGGCGCGCGAGCATCGCCGGACTGGGGTCGGCGTTGACAAGAAAGTCTATGTTCCCCCGCACGGGGCTATCGGCCAGCGCCCTGGCGAAGGCGCCGTCGCGGGCGCCGAGGTCGGCGGCCCGGGGAAACCGGCGACGCACCGCCTCCAAGCGCTCGACGATGTCTTGGGCGGCGCGGGCTTTGAGGAAATCGGCGGAGGCGAAGGCGCCGGCCGCCCGGTCCAGCCGCCTCCGGTGCAGGACACGATCGAAGATTCTTGGTGGGCTGGCCATGACGCGGGCGAGGCCTACTGCAAGGGGCGAGGATGTGCAAAACTAGCAGCGTTGCTGCTCAAGGCGGCGAGGGAGACATGGACGCCAGAGCGCCAGCCGTTATCAGCCGAGCGATAGGCGCGGCGTTGGATATCGTTCTGCCGCCCCGCGCGCTGGACGAGCGGCGCGGCGGCGCGGGCGCGGTGCAGTGGCGGGGCCTTTCGTCCGAGGCCTGGACCAAGATCGCGTTCATTGCGCCGCCATTTTGCCACCGATGCGGGGCGGCATTCGAGTACGACCTTGGCGAGGGCGCGGTGTGTGCGGGGTGTGCGGCGCGGGCCCCGGCGTTCGATCGCGCTCGCGCCGCATGTTATTACGATGAGCACTCGCGCGACCTGATCCTCAAGCTCAAGCACGCGGACCGGACGGATCTTTCTCATTTGTTCGCCCGCTGGATCGCCCGCGCCGCCAGCGATGTTCTGGCCGAGGTTGACGGCGTCGCGCCGGTGCCGCTGCACCGCTGGCGCCTGCTGAGGCGACGCTACAACCAGGCCGCCGAAATCGCCCGCCCGCTGGCGCGTCAGGCCCGGGTGAAATACCTGCCCGACGTCCTGATGCGCCGACGTGCGACGCCCACCCAGGGCGGAAAATCCGGCGAGGCGCGCCGCCGCAACGTCGCCGGCGTGTTCGCTGTGAATCCCAGGTGGCGCCGCTGGGTCGAGGGGCGGCGCATCCTGCTCATCGATGACGTGCTGACAACGGGCGCCACGGTTGAAGGCTGCGCGCGCGCGCTGAAGAGCGCCGGAGCAGCTGGCGTCGACGTCGCGGTAATCGCCAGGGTTAAAGAATTGACGCCGCGCTCTATATAGACCAGTTCACAACGTTCCCCATCGGCCGGACCGCATCATGCCGCCTATTGTCATCTACACCCGACCTTTCTGTGGATTTTGCGCACATGCGCTCGGTTTGCTGCGCCAGAAGGGCCTTGAATTCACCGAGATCGAAGCCGGGTTCGATCCCGCCAAGCGCGCCGAAATGGTGCAGCGCTCCGGGCGGACCACATTCCCCCAGATCTTTGTGGGCGATACGCACATCGGCGGCTGCGATGACCTTGTCGCGCTGGACAATGCGGGCAAGTTCGACGCGATGCTTAAGGCTTGAGGGTGAAGGTCGCTCTTGTACAGACACGCACGCCGGCGACCCAGGCCGCCGCGCTGGCCCATACGGCCCCGTTGATCCGCGAGGCCGCGGCGACGGGCGCCGCGCTGATCGTGACGCCGGAGGGGTCCAACTTCCTGCAGCGCAGCCGTGAAAAATATCTCCAGACCGTCGCGCCCGCCGAAGAGGACGCGTTCGTCCTTGGGGCCCGGGATCTCGCCCGGGATCTCGGTGTCTGGTTGCTCATCGGATCGGCGCTCGTGCGGCGGGACGACGGCAAGTCGGTCAATCGGTCGATCCTGATCGGTCCCGACGGCGCGGTGGCGGCGACTTACGATAAGATCCACATGTTCGACGTCGATCTGCCGACGGGCGAGCGGCATCGGGAGTCAAATGTCTATGAGCCCGGGGAGCGGGCGGTCGTCGCAACCGCCGCGGGCGCGTCTCTCGGTCTGACGATCTGTTACGACGTGCGTTTTCCGGGATTGCACGGCGCCCTGGCGCGCGCCGGCGCGCAAATCCTGACCTGTCCGGCGGCCTTCACCCGACCGACCGGCGAGGCGCACTGGCAGATTCTGTTGCGCGCCCGCGCCATCGAGACCGGTTCGTTCATGCTGGCCGCCGCGCAAGGCGGGACGCACGAGGACGGTCGGGCGACCTGGGGACGGTCGATGGCCATCGGCCCATGGGGCGAGATCCTCGCCATCGCCGACCACGACGAGCCCGGCGTGATTGTCGCCGATCTGGATCTCGACGCTGTGGCCAAGGCGCGCGGCGCGGTGCCCGCGCTGGCCAACGCGCGGACGTTCGCGGCGCCATGATCAAGTATGCCTTGGGCTGCGGCGGCGGCCATGAGTTCGAGGGCTGGTTCAGCGCTTCGGAGGATTTCGACGACCAGGCCAAACGCGGGCTGCTGACGTGCCCGGTGTGCGACACGCGCGACGTGCGAAAGCAGATCATGGCGCCCGCAGTGGCCGGCACCAAAAAGGGCGAGATCGCCGTCGACGCCGCGACCATGCGCGCTCAGGTCGTTCAGGTCATGAGCCAGGTTCGCCGCCACGTGGAGGCGAACTTCGACTATGTCGGCGATCGCTTCGCCACCGAGGCGCGCGCCATACATGAGGGCAAATCCGAGGAACGGGGCATCTACGGCGAGGCTTCGCCCGCCGAAGTGAAAGCCCTGGTGGCGGATGGCGTGCCCGTGGCGCCGCTGCCGCCGGATCCGCCTAAGAAAACGGAGATGAACTGACCCGCTAGGTAAAGCCGCTCTGAATCCCGACCTTCGTCGGGAAGAGCGGAAGGTCTTGAGGGGGCACGCCGTAACTTTGCGCCGAGGGGCGCGGGCGCCTTCGGTTCAACGTCGCGGGTCGAATTCGGAGTCCTACTCCCCCGGCCGATAGGTCCGCTCGGTGTGTCCGGCCAACTGCTCGGGCCAGAAATAGACCTCGCGAAGATTGCCCGATGCGTAACGCTCGGCCTCGTCGTTGAAGTGCTTCGAGGCCGGATCGCCGCTCTCGCCGCCGGCGGTGACGGCCCAGGCGCGGACCTTTGGGCCGAACTCCACCACCGCGACGAAGCTGTTGCCGAAGTTGCCATAGTACCGCTTGGTTCCGGGATACCGATGGGCGCCATAGGCGGCCAGCGAGCCCCACTCGGCGGAGGTGAAGGGCACCGGGATGCTGGGTTTGTCGTCGCTGAACGTCTGGACGATGTCGTCGTTGAGCCGTTGGAAGCGGTTGATCTCGCCCCACGGCACGCGCCAGTCGCCGAAATCCTGGACGAGCCGGTCGCGCGCGGTGTCGAGGGCCTTCAGCTTCATCTGCGGCGAGGCGTGAGCCGCCAGGTATTCATAGACCGGCTTGAACTCGTAGATCGGCTTGGATTCGCTCTCGAGGTCCTCGCCCATGGCCGTCCACAGGGCCTCGCCCCAGAACACCGCCAGGGAGGTGGCTGTCGAGTCCGCGCCCCAGCGGTCGTTCCATCCCCGCAGAAGGGCGATCTGGTCAGCCAGCTTGGCCTTCAATGGATCGCTGCCTGGCGCGGCGTCCCACGCCGCCGTTAGTGTGGGGATCAGACGGTCGAAGGCCGGCAGGAAGGAATCATAGGCGGTCGCCATCAGGCGGCTCGGCGTGAAATCATGCCGCCCGGGCAGCACCTTCAAGGCGTGGAGGCCGCGCGGGTTTTCGCCGGCGGTGTCCATGTATTTGGGAAAGTCCGCGCGCCTGGGGCTATCCGGGCCCGCGGCGGAATAGGGCCAGTCGTTGGTGTTGAACGCCCAGCCGGACTTGGGGTTCAGCACGTGCGGCGCCTCGTCCAGGGTGTGCAGGCCCTTCCAGTCCGTCGCCGGATCGGCGCCGTCCACCGGGCGGGTAAAGTCGAACCGGTCGTCACGCCTGGGGATGAATTGCGGATGCAAATAGGCGATGTCGCCGGAATCATCGGCGAAAAGGGTGTTGTTGGAGGAATTGGCCTTGTGCTGGGCCACATCGAGGAAGCTGGCGTAGTCGTGCGCCTTGGTGCGCAGGAAGGACTGTTCCAGCGCCGCCACCGGGGTGTTCATCAGGGCCAGAGCGATCCACTTGTCGCCTTCGCGCGCGACAATCGGGCCGTGGTGCGTGGCGTAGGTGGCGAAGGTGCGGTGCGCGAGAGCGCCGCTGGCGGTCTTGTAGTCGAGGGTGACAGTGTGCGTCGTGACCGGCCGCAGCTCCTGGCCATAGCGATAGAACAGCTTGTCGCCCTGACGCACGATCGTCTCGGCGAAGCGATCGACGTTATCGACACCGCTGGAAGTGTGCATCCAGCCGGCGTGGGCGTTGAAGCCCTGGTAAATGAAGAACTGTCCCCAGGTCGCGGCTCCATAGACGTTGAGGCCTTCTTCGCTGGTCACCTGTTGCTCTGAGCGAAAGAAGAATGAGGTGTGCGGGTTGATCAGCAGCAGGGCGTGATGATCGACGGTGTTGGCCGGTGCGATGGCGATACCGTTGGAGCCCCCCGGCTCCTTGATCGCCAGGGCCTCGGCGATCTGGCTCCGTGCTGACGCCTCGGCGTGGTCCTGACCATAGAAAGCCTTGATCGCGTCCGGCTCCGCCCGCTCGATATCGCCGCCGATGCTGCCTTCGGAGAAGCTGAGCGCCATCCACGGTTCGAAATGACGGATCACCTTGGGCGTCACGGCGGGATGGGTGGCGAGATAGAAGTTCAAGCCGTCGGCCCAGGCGTTCATCAGGGTCTTCAACCAACGCGGGCTGGCGGCGTATTGGGCCTTCAGGTTTTCCGGGTCGACATAGAGCCGCTGACGCAGGTCGACCCACAGCTCGCTCTCGCCAAGCGCCTCCGAACGGCGCCCGAGCGAGGTCAGGTAGTTCATCTCGACGCGATGGAAATCATCCTCGGCCTGGGCGTAGATCATGCCAAAGACCGCGTCGGCGTCGCTCCGGCCACGGACGTGGGCGATGCCCCAGTCGTCGCGCGCGATCGTAACCCGCGACGCTTCGGCGCGCATCCGCGCGACATCGTCGTCCGCGCGGGCCGCAGTCGCCGCGGCGATGCAGAGTGTGGCCAGAAGGATTGAGCGCATGGACTCCCCCAGATTGTCTTTCGACAGACGTCTACACCCGCTATCGGCGATGGGGAAACCAACGCGTGCCGCTTGACATTTTTGATATAAAGATATCTTTATATCTTTATGGCCATGAGCTCGGACCAGGTTGTTGGCGTATTGCGCGCGGCGGCGGAAACCACCCGTCTGCGCATCCTCGCCCTGCTGGCCCGGGAGGAGCTGGCGGTGCTGGAACTTTGCCGCGTCCTCGGGCAGAGCCAGCCACGCGTGTCGCGCCACCTGCGGCTTTTGGCCGAGGCGGGGATCGTCGAGCGCTTTCCCGACGGCGCCTGGGTCTTCTATCGCCTCGCGGGAGGGGCTGAGGGCTTCGATCTGATCAAGAGCGCGCTGGCGCTGATCGCCGCCGATGACGTCACCTTCGCCCGCGACGCCGAGCGCCTCGCCAGTGTCGGCGAGGAAAGGGCGGGGCAGGCGGCGACCTATTTCGCCGAGAACGCGGGGCGCTGGCATGAGATGCGTTCGCTGCACACGGCCGAGGCGGACGTCGAATCGGCCATTCTCGAGGCGTTCGGCCCGGCGCCGGTCGGTCGGCTGGTCGATCTGGGCTCGGGGACCGGCCGCATGCTGACCCTGCTTGGCGCGCGCGCCGCTTCGGCGGTCGGCCTGGATCTTTCGCGCCAGATGCTCAACATCGCCCGCGCGCAGGTCGCCTCGGCCGGGCTGGCCCACTGCGAGGTGAGGCACGGCGATATATTGGGCACGGGCCTCCCCGACGGCTACGCCGACCGGGTGATCGTGCACCAGGTTCTGCACTATCTCGCCGATCCTGCCGCCGCGACGGCCGAAGCGGCGCGCATCGTCGGTCCTCGCGGCCGTCTGCTGATTGTCGATTTCGCGCCGCATGACCTGGAATTCCTGCGGGCCGAGCACCGACACCGCCGTCTCGGCTTTTCGGACAGCGAGATCGAGCGGTGGTTGGCAAAGGCCGGGCTGAGCGATTTCGCCGTCGCGACCTTGCCGCCGACCGCGGCCGACGGCCTGACCGTCAAGGTCTGGAGCGCTCAGCGCTCTGTTCAAGCTATCGAGGCCGCCGCATGACCAGCCCACCGCCGATACGTTCCGCTCTGGGCGCGATCGCGCGCGCCGGCCGTCCCGACCATACCCGTCCTCGCGTCTCGTTCGAGTTTTCGCCGCCGAAAACCCCCGAAGCGGAGGACAGCCTGTGGCAGGCCATCAGGCGCCTGGAACCACTGAACCCCACTTTCGTCTCGGTGACCTACGGCGCCGGCGGTTCGACCCGCGAACGCACCCATCGCACGGTGATCCGCATGCTGCGGGAGACGACCTTGGCGCCGGCCGCGCACTTCACCTGCGTCGACGCCAGCCGCGAGGAGGTGGACGCGGTGATCCAGGACTACTGGGCGGCCGGCGTCCGTCACATCGTCGCCCTGCGTGGGGATCCGCCGGGCCAACTCGGCGGGGCCTATGCGCCGCGGGCGGACGGCTACGCCAACGCCACCGAGCTTGTCCGTGGCATCCGCGCTATCGCCCCATTCGAGATTTCGGTGAGCCTCTATCCCCAGGTCCATCCCGAGAGCCCGTCGGCCGCGCACGATATCGACGTCCTGAAGGCCAAGATCGACGCCGGCGCGACGCGAGCGATCACTCAGTTTTTTTTCGATATCGATGGTTATCTGCGCTTCATCGACCAGGTGCGGGCCGCCGGCGTCACCATCCCGATCTGCGCCGGCATCATGCCTGTCAGCAACTACAAGGGCCTGCAGGGCATGGCCGCGCGGTGCGGCGTCACGCTGCCCGATTGGCTCGGCAATCTGTTCGACGGCCTGGACAAGGACCCGGACACCCGGCGTCTGATCGCCGCGTCCGTGGCCGCGGAAATGTGCGCCCGCCTGCAGGAGCGCGGCGTCGAGGATTTTCAGTTCTACACCATGAACCGCGCCGATCTGGTCTACGCCATCTGCCGGATTCTGGGCCTGCGCGAGGAAGCCGCATGACCATCACCCATCCCGAACGGGCCCGCCGGATCGCGGCCCTTCACGCCGCGGCGCGCGAGCGTATTCTTGTGCTCGATGGCTCCTGGGGCGTGATGATCCAGAAGCGAGGCCTGGCCGAGTCCGACTATCATGGTCAGGCTTTCGCCCACGTGAACACCCAACTGAAGGGCAACAACGATCTGTTGTGCCTGACGCGTCCCGACATCATCGCCGACCTCCACGAGGCCTATTTCGACGCCGGCGCCGATATCAGCGAGACCAACACCTTCAGCTCGACGGCGATCGCCCAGGCGGACTATGGCCTGGAATGGGCGGTGCGCGACCTCAACCTCGCCGGCGCCCGCATCGCCCGCGAGGTCGCCGACCGGTGGAACGCCAAGTCGCCGGAGAAGCCGCGCTTCGTCGCCGGTTCGATCGGGCCGCTCAACCGGATGCTGTCGATGTCGTCGGACGTGAACGATCCCGGCGCGCGCACCGTGACGTTCGATCAGGTTTACGACGCCTATCGCGAGCAGGCCCTGGCCCTGCACGAAGGCGGGGTCGATCTCTTCCTGGTCGAGACGATCACCGACACGCTCAACTGCAAGGCCGCGATCAAGGCCATACTGGATCTGCAGGACGAGGGACTTGAGCCGCTGCCGATCTGGATCAGCGGCACCATCACCGACCGCTCCGGCCGCACGCTGTCTGGCCAGACGGTCGAAGCGTTCTGGAACTCCGTGCGCCACGCCCGTCCTTTCGCTGTTGGCTTCAATTGCGCGCTGGGCGCCGACCTGATGCGGCCGCACATCGCCGAGCTGGCGCGCATCGCCGACACCCTGGTCGCGGCCTATCCCAACGCGGGCCTGCCCAATGCTTTCGGCGAGTATGACGAGACGCCGGATCAGACCGCCGCGCATCTTGAGGAATGGGCCGGAAGCGGGCTCGTGAACATTCTCGGAGGCTGTTGCGGCACGACACCGGACCATATCCGCAGGATCGCTCAGGCGGTGGCCGGCAAGACGCCGCGCCGCCCGGCCGTCCGCGAGCCGGCGATGCGCCTGGCCGGCCTGGAGGCGTTCGAGATTGCTTAGGTCCACTTCGGCGCCGCCAGCGCGGCGATGGTTTTCACAACAGAGACACAGGGGACGCAGAGGTGCGCAGGGCGCGCTCAACCTTTGCGCCGAAGGCGCGAAATTCGAAACGATTCAGCCCACATGGGGCTTCGGCCCTTCGCGGCCGCACCGCGGTCTCTGTGAAATCTCCGCGAACCTTCGTGCTCTCCGTGTCTCTGTGGTGAAGAAATCTCGCCGCTCCACAACCAATCAGCCTATCGCCCACCCGATCGTGGCGGCCGGCGCATGATCCCGACATTCGTCAACATCGGCGAGCGCACAAACGTCACCGGCTCGGCGCGCTTTCGCAAGCTGGTGGCCGAAGGCGATTACGCCGCCGCCCTGGCGGTCGCGCGCGACCAGGTGCAGGCCGGCGCCCAGGTCATCGACGTCAACATGGACGAGGGCCTGCTCGACAGCGTCAAGGCGATGACCACGTTCCTCAACTTGATCGCCTCCGAGCCGGATATCGCCCGCGTGCCGATCATGATCGATTCCTCGAAGTGGGAGGTGATCGAGGCCGGCCTCAAGTGCGTTCAGGGCAAGGCGATCGTCAATTCGATCTCCATGAAGGAGGGCGAGGCCAAGTTCCTCGAGCAGGCGGTGAAGTGCCAGCGCTATGGCGCCGCGGTCGTGGTGATGGCCTTCGACGAGCAGGGCCAGGCCGACACGCGCGCACGCAAGGTGGAGATCTGCGAGCGGGCCTATCGCTTACTGACCGAAAAGATCGCCTTTCCGCCGGAAGACATCATCTTCGATCCCAATATCTTCGCCATCGCCACGGGCATCGAGGAACACGACAACTACGGCGTTGACTTCATCGAGGCCACGCGGGCGATCAAGCAGTTGCTGCCGCACGCGCGGGTTTCGGGGGGCGTCTCCAATGTCTCGTTCAGCTTCCGCGGCAACGAACCTGTGCGCCGGGCCATGCACGCGGTGTTTCTCTATCACGCCATCGCCGCGGGCATGGACATGGGCATCGTCAACGCCGGCGATCTGCCGGTCTATGACGAAATCGAGCCTGAGCTGCGCGAGGCCGTCGAAGACGTGGTGCTCAATCGCCGGGCCGACGCCACCGAGCGCCTCGTCGAGATGGCGCCGAAATACAAAGGCGGCAAAGCCATTGAAAGGGTTATCGATTTAACCTGGCGCGAAGGTTCCGTCGCCGATCGTTTGAGTCACGCCCTCGTCCATGGGATCACTGATTACATTGATGCTGACACCGAAGAAGCCCGGCTTTCGCTCGGCCGGCCGCTGCTGGTGATCGAAGGCCCCCTGATGGAGGGCATGAGCCGGGTCGGCGACCTGTTCGGATCTGGCAAGATGTTCCTGCCCCAGGTGGTCAAGTCGGCGCGGGTGATGAAGCAGGCGGTGGCCTGGCTCACCCCGTTCATGGAGGCCGAAAAGGTCGGCGCGGTGCGCAAGAACGCCGGCAAGATCCTGATGGCCACGGTCAAGGGCGACGTGCACGACATCGGCAAGAACATCGTCGGCGTCGTCCTGCAGTGTAACGACTATGAGGTGGTCGACCTGGGGGTGATGGTTCCGGCGGACCGCATCCTCGACGAAGCCGAACGTCTGAAGGTCGACGCCATTGGCCTTTCCGGCCTGATCACGCCGTCGCTCGACGAGATGGTGTTCGTCGCCTCTGAGATGGAGCGGCGGGGCTATTCGATGCCGCTGCTGATCGGCGGCGCCACCACCAGCCGCACCCACACCGCGGTGAAGATCGAGCCGGCCTATAAGCGCGGATCGACCACCTATGTGCTCGACGCCAGCCGGGCGGTCGGGGTGGTTTCGGGCCTATTGTCGGCGAGCGAGAAGGATCGTGTCGAAGCCGAGACGCGGGCCGAGTACGTCCGCATACGCGAGCAGTTCGGCCGCGCCCAGGAGGCCAAGGTGCGCACGCCCCTGGCCGTCGCCCGCGCTCATCGCTTCCGGCCGTCCGACGCCGCCTGGCGTCCGCCGACGCCCAAGCTCATCGGAACGCGCACCTTCCCGTCGTGGGATCTCAAGGAACTGGCTCGCTTCATCGACTGGACGCCGTTCTTCTCCACCTGGGAGCTGGCGGGACCCTATCCGGCGATCCTTCAGGACGAAGTGGTCGGCGAGGCGGCGCGTTCGCTCTTCGCCGACGCCCAGGCGATGCTGAATCGCATACTGGCCGAGGGCTGGTACCAGGCGCACGGCGTCGTCGGCGTTTGGCCTGCCAACGCCGACGGTGACGACATCATCGTCTGGACCGACGAGAGCCGGACGACGGAGCGGGCGCGGCTGCACACGCTGCGCCAGCAGATGGCCAAGAGCGAGGGGCGCGCCAACCTCGCTCTGGCGGACTTCGTCGCCGCCGACGGGGCCGACTACATCGGCGGCTTCGCCGTCACCGCCGGCCACGGCGAGGGCGAGATCGCCGCCCGCTTCAAGGCGGCGGGGGACGACTATTCGGCGATCATGGCCGCGGCCCTGGCCGACCGTCTGGCCGAGGCCTTCGCCGAGGCGATGCACTACGAAATGCGCCGCGAGCTGTGGGGCTACGCCTCGGACGAGCCCTTCGACATCAAGGCGTTGCTTGGCGAAAAGTACCAGGGCATCCGCCCCGCGCCCGGCTATCCCGCCCAGCCCGACCACACCGAGAAGCGCACGCTATTCGATCTGCTGGACGCGGAGGCTCAGACCGGGATCACGCTGACCGAATCCTTCGCCATGACGCCGGCCTCGTCGGTCAGCGGGCTCTACTTCGCCCATCCCGAGGCGCACTATTTCGGGGTCGGCAAGATCGACCGCGACCAGGTGGCCGACTACGCCGCGCGCAAGAGTTGGGACATTGCAACGGCCGAACGCTGGCTGGCGCCGATACTGAACTACTAGGACCTTCCCCGGCGCGCCTGTCCTCCGCGCGAGTGACAGGCATGAGGACCTCATGGTAAGCTGGCTTAAGCTAGATTGTTGAGGCCTGTGATGAACGTTGGAGCCTTCGAGGCTAAGAATAGGCTGGGCGCCCTGTTAGACCGGGTCGAGCAGGGCGAGGAGATCGTCATTACCCGCCACGGAAAACCCGTGGCGCGGCTCGCGCCTTGCGTCACGACGGTCGATCAACAGAGCGCCGTCGCCGCAATCGACCGCATTCGGGCCAGGGCGAGCAGCTTGGGCGGCGAAGGCATCACCTGGGAAGCGCTGAAAGCCGATCGAGACGACGGGCGCCCTTGAGCCTGGTGCTCGACAGCTCGGTGACCCTCGCCTGGGTCTATGGCGAGGAGACGACGCCAGCAGTCCGTGCGGTGTTCACGGCGATCGGCAATAGCGGCGCCTGGGTCCCGGGCCTCTGGCGGCTGGAGGTCGCCAACGTGCTGGAGGTCGGAGTTCGGCGCGGCCGTCATGACCTAAGCTTTCGCGACGCGACCTTGGCCGACCTTGCGCTTTTATCGATCCGGGTCGATCCCGAGACTGACCAACATGCATGGCATGCGACGGCGCGCCTGGCGAGCCGCCACGCGCTCACGCTTTACGACGCCGCCTATCTGGAACTTGCGCGTCGACGTGATCTGCCGCTGGCGACCTTGGACAAAGCCCTAAGAGCCGCCGCAGTGGCCGAGTCGGTCCCGCTTCTGGGCAACGACGATTGAGGGGAATTGAGGTTCGAATTCATAGTTCCAGGCACGGGGCGATGATCGCCAGATGATTTGCCGGCGCCGGAGCCCACCCGCTTCTTCCTGAACGCCCGCCGCACTTTCCGTTCATGCCCGGTTCAATCGGCGCATGCGAAATCTCCGATCACTGTTCAGCCCCAGGAGGTTCGGATGAAGCAGTTTTTGACGGGTGCGATGGCGGCCTTGATGGTGGGGACGACGGCTTTGGCCGGCGCGACCCCGTCGGTGGCGCGCGACTATGGCTACGGTTACGGCGGTTGGGGACATCACGATCATGACGATGTCGGCCTTGCCGTCGGCGCGGGACTGCTCGCTCTTTTCGTTGGCGCGGCCATCGCCAGCTCCAACCACGCGCCAAGTCAACAGACCGCCCAATATGATGGCCCACCGCCCCCGCCCCCCGGCGACGGCTATGAGCCTCAGGGCTATGCGCCGCCGCCCGCCGAGGCCGCGCCGAAGATGTGCACCAGCGAGGGCCAGATCTGGAACCCCAAGCTGAGCAAGTACGAACTGAAGATGGTCCAGTACGCCTGCTGATCCGAGGCGTTCCGCGGCGGGCGCGAACCCGCCGCGGAATTCAGGCCGCGCAGCGCCTGGACCGATCGCGCCCGCACGCTGTAACGTCTTCCAAACCTTGAGGGAGACGAGCGATGAAACTGACCGGCGGATGCTATTGCAAGGCGGTGCGCTACGAGGCCGAGGGCGATCCGATCATGAAGGCGGAATGCCATTGCCGCGAGTGCCAGTACATGACCGGCGGCGGCCCCAATTTCTTCGTCGCCATGCCGATCGCCAGCTTCAAATACACCCAGGGCCAGCCAAAGGCGTTCAAACGCGACGACCTTCAGCGCGCGGTGACCCGCGAGTTCTGCCCCGAGTGCGGCGTGCACCTGATCACCCGCGCGCCCGGCCTGCCGGCGGCGATCGTCAAGGTGGGCACCCTGGACGATCCCAAGCAATATGGCGGCCCGGACATGGCGATCTTCATGGTCGACAACCAACCGTTCCATTGCACGGCCCCAGGGCTGAAGACCTTCGAGCGCATGCCGGGCTGACGCCCATCGTACGACGGCGTTAGTCTCGGAGCGCCCCTAAACCCCGCTCACCCCGGCGAAGGCCGGGGTCCAGAACGGGTTCGCCATGCGCTTGCCAAGCTTACCCGAAACCGGCGAGTCTGGATCCCGGCCTGCGCCGGGATGTGCGGATGGGTGGGGACAGTGGGTGTCAGCGGGATCGGCCCGTCCAGAGCTTTCGCGAATGACGCGGCCGCCCTGAAAACCCGCTCACCCCGGCGAAGGCGGGGGTCCAGAACGGGCTCGCCATGCGCTGGCCAAGCTTACCCGAAACCGGCGAGTCTGGATCCCGGCCTGCGCCGGGATGAGCGGTTTGGTGGGGTGTGCGGGTGTGAGGGGATCGACCCCCCGGGCCTATTCGATCGTCCTTTGCGGCGGCGCGTCGGGGGCCTCGGCCAGGGGCGCGGCGATCAGCGGTGGCGTGGCCGCGGGGGCGAGCGGGGCTGCAACGACGGGCCCCGCTGTGTTGCCGAGGTCTGATGGCGGAGCCGCCGCTGGCAACTTCACGGCCGCGGGCTCGGCGATCACTGTTTGCGGGCCGACGGGCGGGGCGAACAGCGGCGTGTCGCTGTTCGACATCGCCACCTGCGCGGGGACCGGGGGAGCTGCTGGCGGCGGGCTCGCGGAGGCCGGCTTGGCCTCGGCCACATCGTTCGAAGGTGCGGCGATCGCCTGGGCGGTGGTCGGAACCGGCGTCGGTGTGGCGGTGGCCACGACCTCAGGCGCCGGGGCCGGCGGGGTTTCTGCCGTGATGACGGGCGCCGCCGTCCCCGGAGCAGGGGGTGGCGAAGGCGCGGCCGTCACGACGGGCGGCGGAGCGCTCGAAGGGGCCGGCGCGACCGTCGTCGGCGTGGGCGTCGCGGACGCGACGTCGGTCCCTGGCGCGGCCGTCGCCAGGATCTCGGGCGCCGGACCGGCCGGTGTTGGGGCCGCGGGAGGCGATGCATCGGCGGTAATTGTGGCGGCGGCGGTTTGCGGCGGCGCGGCTGTCGCTATGGGCGGCGGCGCGCTCGGAGGGGCCGGCGCGACCGTCGTCGACGTAGGCGTCGCAGGTTGCGGCGGCGCGATGTCGGCCCCAGGCGCGGCCGTCGCCACGATCTCCGGGGCCGGACCGGCCGGTGTTGGCGCCGCCGGAGGCGATATGTCGGCGGTCACTGCGGCGGGCGCGGTTGGTGGCGGCGCCTCGGGCGCGACGGCCGGAGCGGCTTCCGGCTTGGCGGTCGGCGCCGGGTTCGGCCCGGGATCCTCGTCGATCGCCGAACCGGTGTTGAATTTCAGCACCTGGCCCATGAGGGCGGACCTGGTCTTCAGTTCGCGTGCGTTGACATCGCAACGATCGGGGAGGGCCCACGACAGCCAGGCTCTGGCAAGCTCGCGATGGGTTTTCAGCTCCGCCGGACCCCAGATGGCGCGGCCCCGCGTGATCGCCGCCGCGCCTTCGGGGGCGATTACCTTGGCGCTGGCTTTTTCCGCCGCCTCGACGGCGCCGCCCAGAACCTTGAGCTCGGCGCGAGCGGCGGCGATATCCTCGGCGTAGGGATTGGTCTCGTTCTTGACCGATGAGCCGAAAAGCCGGTCGATCTCGCGCAGGTCGGGCTTCACCGTCTGATAGATCGCCAGATATTCGCTCATGGCGCCATAGCACCAGCCGGCCAGCTGATAGGGCTGGGTCGGCGCGCCGGGGGGCAGGGGTTCGGCGTCCTCGGTGTCGGCGGCGCGGGCCAGGGGCGCCGTGGCCAGGTACATGGCCAGAAGAGAAGCAGCGAAACGATACGCGCGAGGCGTCATGCGAACAGTCCGGAACGCCGCCGGGCGATGTCCGGCGCGCGCGGCTTAGACTTCAAATGCTGGGCCTTTTCAGGGCGCGCACAAGGCCATCACGCCCGCAGCATCGTCGGTAGACGGCCGATCGTCGTCGCGCTGGCGGCTTCGTAGGCGTGCGCCAGTCGCAGGCAGTCGATGTCATGGCCGACGGGGCCGATGATCTGCAGGCCCATCGGCAGCCCCTCCGCACTGAAACCGGCCGGGGCGGCCAGGGCCGGGCAGCCCGCGAGGCTGATCAGGCACACGGCCTTCATCCATTCATGATAGGTGGTCATGGCCTGGCCGGCGATCTCGCGCGGCCAGGTCTCATGGATATCGAAGGGAAACACCTGGGCTGTCGGCGCGACCAGATAGTCGAAGCGGTCGAACAGCCGATGGACCGACTCCGACCAGACAGTGCGGGCGATGGAGGCGTCGGTCACGTCATAGGCGCTGATCTTCCGGCCGCATTCCACTTCCCATATCAGTTCCGGTTTCATCAGCGCGCGTTTGGCGGGATCGGCGTGGTGGCGCCGCAGGCCCGCGCCGGCCTGCCAGTGCCTCAGCCGTTGGAAGGCGCGCCACGCGTCCTCGGGCGAGCGGTCCGGGAGGGCCTCCTCGACCTGGCAGCCAAGGGCTTCGAAGCGTTTCAGCGCTTCGCGGCACACCTCCAGCACGCCCGGCTCATACGGCGCCCAGCCGCCCAGGTCGCCAAGCCAGCCGATCCGCTTGCCGCGCATGTCGGCCTCAAGCGGGGCCAGAAAGCGCTGGCCGTCTCCGGGATTGGACAGCGGGGCGCGGTCGTCGCGCCCGGCTTGCACGCTCAGCAGCAGGGCCAGATCGCGCACCGACCGGGCCATCGGGCCGGTGACGCTCATGGTCGCCGTCCAGGCGTCTTCGCCGACCTCGGGAACGACGCCGTGGCTGACGCGAAAGCCGAAGACGTTGTTCCAGCCGGCGGGGTTACGCAGGCTACCGCCATAGTCGCTGCCGTCGGCGAGCGGCGCCATGCGCAACGCGAGGGTCACCGCCGCCCCGCCGCTGCTGCCGCCGGCCGAACGGGCCGGATCATAGGCGTTGGCGGTGGCGCCATAGACAGGATTGAAGGTGTGCGAGCCCAGGCCGAATTCGGGGGTGTTGGTCTTGCCGATGAAGATCGCCCCGGCGGCGCGAAGGCGCGCGACCGAGAGGCCGTCCTGCTCGGGAACGAAATCCTTCAGCAGCGGCGATCCCCAGGTCGAGCGGATGCCGCGCACCGGCTGCAGGTCCTTCAGCGCGTGCGGCAGGCCGTGCAGCGGGCCGGCGAGATCGCCGCGCGCGGCTCGGTCATCCATCGCGCGGGCCCGCGCCATCAGGGCCTCGCGATCCTGCAAGGCGACGATGGCGTTGACCTTGGGATTGAGGGCCTCGATCCGGTCGAGGTGCGCGGTCATCACCTCGATGCTGGACAGCCTGCGCGCCGCGATCGCGGCGGCGAGGTCGACGGCGCTGAGCGAGGTGATGTCACTCATCGGACGGGGCGCGGCATGGCTAGGAGGCGGCCGCGCGGATCCTCCCCCAAAAACCGCTCATCCCCGCGCATGCGGGGATCCAGAGTTTTCCAGATAGCGCATTATTTTTAAACATGAATTCCAATCGCTGGCGGCCAAGCTGGACAACGCTGGGTTCCCGCGTTCGCGGGAATGAGCGGGAGGAAAAGGAAAGGCCACGCGCCCCTACCGCCGCCGCACGAACACCGTGCCGGCGGAATAGCCGGCGCCGAACGAGCAGATCAGGCCCAGGTCGCCGGCGGCGAAGTCGGCGTTGTGGCGGTGGAAGGCGATGATCGAGCCGGCCGAGCTGGTGTTGGCGAATTCGTCGAGGATGATCACGTTTTCCTCCGGGCTGGGGTCGCGGCCCAGCACCTTGCGGCCGATCATCTCATTCATGTTGATATTGGCCTGGTGCAGCCACAAGCGCTTGAGCGAGGTCGGGGCCAGGCCCAGGTCCTCGGCGTGGCGCACGATCATGTCCGACACCATCGGCACCACCTCGCGGAACACCTTGCGGCCTTCCTGGATGAAGAGCTTGTCCGGCGCCCCTATGCCCTCCGGCGCGCAGCGGTTGAGGAAGCCGAAGTTGTTGCGGATGTTGTTGGAAAACGCCGTCTTCAGGCGCGTTCCGAGGATATCCCAGCCGCCTTGCGCGTCTTCCTCCGCCTCGACGATCACCGCCGTCGCCACGTCGCCAAAGATGAAGTGGCTGTCGCGGTCGCGCCAGTTCAGGTGGCCGGACGTGATCTCCGGATTGACCACCAGCACCGCGCGGGCGTCGCCGGCGGCGATGTAGTCGGCCGCGGTCTTGATGCCGAAGGTGGCCGAGGAGCAGGCGACATTCATGTCGAAGCCGAACCCATCGATCCCCAGGGCCTGCTGGATCTCGATGGCCATGGCCGGATAGGCGCGCTGCATGTTGGAGGCCGCGCAGATCACCGCGTCGATCCGACTGGCGTCCTTGCCCCAGGCCGCGATCGCCTCACGCGCCGCGGCTACGCCGATCTCGGCCATCACCGAGATCTCTTCATTGGGCCGCTCGGGCAGGTTGGGTCGCATCGTCGCCGGATCGATCACCCCCGCCTTTTCCATCACATAGCGCGCCTTGATCCCCGAAGCCTTCTCGATGAACTCCACGGACGAGGGGACCAGCGCGGCCCTTTCACCGGCGGCGATCGCCTCGGCGTTCTCGGCGTTGTGCAGCTCGACATAGGCGTTGAACGCCGTCACCAGCTCGGCGTTCGAGACGGAATGCGGCGGCGTATAAAGACCGGTGGCGGCGATGACGGCGCGACTCAAGTGGGCGTTCCTCGGCTTCTTGCGAATGCGGGGTGATAGCATTTTTCGCGCCCGGGGCCATGCGATCGCGGGTCTGGGCCGCTAACACTACGAGGGTGCAGGCTTGATCGTGTGCCGCTATGAGTGGAAAAGCTGAATCTCGGCGGCCGGACGTCGCCGATCCTGGGAGGGACGCCATGAATATCGCCGTGAAGATCAGCCCGGCTGACGCCGCCGCCGAGGTGGCCGCCACGCCGCTGGAAAAGCTCAACCCCGCCCGTGTGGACCGGTTCTACAACGACACCATCTGGCCGGTGTTCGAGCGCCTGCGCCGCGAGGATCCCGTCCACTTCACGCCGGAGAGCGAATACGGCCCCTATTGGTCGGTGACCAAGTGGGACGACATCATGGCCGTCGACACCAACCACGAAGCCTTCTCCTCGGCCGAGGGCATTGGCTTGGCCAACCTCGCCGCCATTGAGGAACAGGAAAAGGTGATGGGCCAGCGCCGCCGCGGCAACGCCGGCTTCATCACCATGGACGAGCCGGAGCACAGCCAGGCGCGCAAGGCGGTCAGCCCGACCGTGGCGCCCAGCAACCTGCACGCCATGTCGCCGCTGGTGCGCGAGCGGGCCGGCCAGATCCTCGATTCCCTGCCGATCGGCCAGGAATTCGACTGGGTCGACCTCGTCTCCAAGGAACTGACGGCCATGACCCTGGCCACCCTGTTCGACTTCCCGTTCGAGAAGCGCCGCAAGTTGACTTGGTGGTCCGACATGATCATGAACCTGCCGGGCCACGGGCCGGTGGAGAGCTGGCAGCAGAAGGGCGAAGCAATGTTCGAATGCTTCGGCGCCTTTCAGGAGCTTTGGACACAGCGCGTGAATGCGCCGCCGGCCAACGATCTGATCTCGATGCTGGCGCACAACCCCTCGACCCGCGACATGCCGATGGAGACCTATCAGGGCAATGTTATCCTGCTGATCGTCGGCGGCAACGACACCACACGCAACACCATTTCCGGCAGCGTCTTCGCCCTCAACAAGAACCCGGACCAGTACGCCAAGCTGCGCGCCGACCCGAGCCTCGTCCTGCCGATGATCTCCGAGACCATCCGCTGGCAGACCCCCCTGGCGCACATGAGCCGGGTGGCGACGCGCGACGTCGAACTGGGCGGCAAGACCATCAGGAAGGGCGACCGGGTGGTGATGTGGTACATCTCCGGCAACCGCGACGAGGAGAAGGTGCAGAACCCAAACGCCTTCATCATCGACCGTGAGCGGCCGCGCCAGCACATGTCGTTCGGCTTCGGCATCCACCGCTGCGTCGGCAACCGCGTCGCCGAGATGCAGCTGACCATCATCTGGGAGGAAATCTTGAAGCGCTTCCCCGAGATCAAGGTCGTCGGCGATCCGGTGCTCAACTGGTCGGCCTTTGTGCACGGCTATGAGAGCCTGCCGGTGATCATCCCGACGCGTAACTAGGGGGCGTCCTCCGGGTCCTGGCGCCTTTCTCCCCCAACCCCCGCTCATCCCCGCGAACGCGACGATCCAGCGGTGTCCAGCCTGGCCGCGACGCCGGCGGATAGCTGTCTGAAATTAATCATCAACCTGGAAAACTCTGGATCCCCGCGTTCGCGGGGATGAGCGGG
>Ga0075029_100000034_pt1 | contig 53404 bp, 50 predicted proteins | sample LitLauG_LLR_2013_FD_71391 | JGI IMG/M metagenome (GOLD analysis project Ga0075029, IMG submission 71391) | Freshwater sediment microbial communities from North America - Little Laurel Run_MetaG_LLR_2013 | ecosystem: Environmental > Aquatic > Freshwater > Creek > Sediment | place: USA... | reverse complement strand
CAAAGCCAGGAAGCGAAAGAAGTCAGACGCAGAGCCCGCGCCAGTGGCGGATCCGGTCTCGCCGGTCTCAAATCAGGCATCTGCGCAAACTCAACCGCCAGCCCCGCCCCAGAAACCGGCGCCTCAACCCAAGACAGGCTTCTTTCACAAGCTAAAGGGATTTTTCGGGTCGATCTTCAAATAAAAGTCCCAGGCGCTTACCACGAAGGACACGGAGGAACACGAAGATTTCGATCTCCGGTTTTCGTTCGTTGGTATCTTTCAGCGCCGCGTGCCCGCGCTTTTCGCCAGCGCCGTAGCCCATGTAGAATAAGAGCTTAATCTGTGTCCGGCGGAAACTGTGGGTCTCCTGCCCTTCCGCCTCGACCCCGTTATTTTTCGAAGGAGAATGTAAAACCGATGTCGATCCCTGCCACCCAGCTCCGTCCCGGCATGATCATCAAACACAACAATGATCTGCATTCGGTGTTTGCCGTCGAGCACCGTACGCCCGGCAACCTGCGCGCCTTCATTCAGGCCAAACTGCGCAACCTGCGCACCGGGGCCATGTTCGAGCACCGTTTCCGCTCTCCTGATCCGATCGAGAAAGTGATGGTCGACGAAGTGGAGATGCAATATCTCTACAACGACGGCGACAGCTACTACTTCATGGATACGACGACCTACGAGCAGACACACCTGACGCGGGAAATACTTGGCGATTCGGTGGAGTACCTGACCGCGAACCTGCAGATTCGGGTCGAGTTTTTCGACGGGAAGGCGGTGGGGATCGAGCTGCCGCAAACGGTGGAGATGACGGTGGTGGAGACCGAGCCGGGGATCAAGAGCGCGACGGCATCGAGCGTATCGAAACCGGCCAAGACCGAGACCGGGCTGGTGGTGCAGGTGCCGCCGTTCATCAACGAAGGCGAGAAGATCAAAGTCGACACGGCCGAAGGGGCATACCTGTCGAGAGCGTAATTTGCAACGTTTCAAGGTTTCACACTCGAGGGTGAACTTCTTCTGATTTTGAAACCTTGCAACTTTGAAACCTTGAAACTCCAGCACCTATGACTCCCACCGAAAACACACCTCAGGCCCGCCGATTCGTGGTGCGCGGGCGTGTGCAGGGAGTGGGTTTTCGCTGGTTTGTTGAGCGCGAGTCGCACATTCTAGGCATCGCGGGCTGGGTGCGCAACAACATCGACGGGACGGTCGAAGTGCTGGCCCAGGGCACCCTCGATCAGCTTACGGCATTGCGGGCGCGACTGCGGGAAGGCCCGCGGGCAGCGCGGGTCGATGACGTGCAAGAGTCCGAGGCCCAGCCCAGCAGCGACGTGAAAACCTTTCGCATCGAAGGAGCGTGGTAGATGGCTACGGCCGGACTGACCCAGAACGAACTGAAGACGCTGATCCGCGAGGTCCCGGACTTCCCCAAGAAGGGCATCCTGTTCTACGACATCACGACGCTGTTGAAGGACCGCGTGGGCCTGGCCACGCTGGTGGACCAACTGGCCGAGCACTACATCGGCCAAAATATCGACCTGGTGCTGGGAATGGAGGCGCGCGGGTTCATTTTTGCCCCAGCCCTGGCCTACCGGTTGAATGCAGGCTTCGTACCGGTGCGCAAGCCCGGCAAGTTGCCGGCGGCGACGGTGAAGTACGATTACGCGCTCGAGTACGGGACAAATTCCCTGGAGGTCCATAAGGACGCGATCCAACCCGGACAGCGGGTGCTGATCGTCGACGATCTGCTGGCCACGGGCGGAACGGCCGAGGCGACGGCAAAACTTGCCTCGTCGCTTGGGGCAGAGATTGCCGGACTCGGCTTCGTGGTCGAACTGACGTTTCTGAATGGCCGGGACAAGCTGAAGGGCTATGACGTCATGTCGCTGCTGCGCTACGACAAATAGGGGCGAAAAAAGGCCCCGGCATGGTTCGCCGGGGCCAGTCGCGTATCGAAATTCTTAGAAACTTGCCGAAAAACTCCTACCGAAAAATGCGGGCGACCAGCAGTGCGATCCCAGCCCAAACGCTGGCGCTCACTGCGGTCATGAGGGCAAGGCCCAGGGCGGCATTCCAATTGAAGCGCCCGGCCGTGCGATTTTCTTCCATCGACGAGTCATAAACCAGCCAGGAGCGCAGAAACTTGGCATCCTCGGCATTCGCGATGGGCGACTGCCACTTTGTCCGTATGGGCAAAGAGAACTGCGGCTGCCGAGCGGGGGAAACTCGACTTGAATTCATATTTCACGCCTCCGATCCAGAGCATGCAAGCGGCCCGCCATTCTCTGGGAAAAACATCTCTTAATCTGTAAGACGCCGACCGGGTCTAAAAGGTGGCACGAACGAAGGGTTTTTTGGCTTCCGGCTGCTGGCCTAGAATAGGCCAGCCGGTACTCAAAATAGCGAATTTGGGAAGGCCGGGGGTTACCTGCCAAATTGCCTCTCAACGTTGCTAGACGACCGTGGCTTTTAGCTCCTGCTGCCTGACAGCCTGGCGGGTGGGGTCTCTCGTTCTGATACTGTCAGCTCGGACCCTTGCCCCAGGTAGCCTTTCGTGCGGAACCAATGTTGCATAGCTTTGCACATTTCGTCAAGTCCGACATTGGTTCCAATTTCGATGAGCCCGTCGGAGACCGGCAAGGTGTCGTCAAACTCGCTGGCGTTGGTGAAATTGCGCATGGCGAAGTTGTCGAGCCACTTCAGCGGGCAGGGCTTGGGGCCCTGGGGCGAGGAATATTCAACTCGAATCTTGCGCGCGAACACGCGAGAGAACCTTTCTTGTCGCTCAACTTAAGGGCCTGGGCCTGCCGGAACATCGATCGCTAGCGTCAAAGCGCAGCGTTTCACCCGCCGGGGTGGTGAAACTATTTTGCGCAAAAGCTGACTACTTCTGGGGCCGGGGCGCCGCCGCCTTGACCTCGGCGGGCGCATCGAAGTTCTCAAAATTCTTGGCGAAGCGGTTGCGCAAGTCCTCGGCAGCCTTGTCGTAGGCAGCCTTGTCAGACCAGGACTCACGCGGGCGCAGCACCTGCGAGGGCACTCCAGGACAAGTCTTTGGAATGCTGAACCCAAAGGCCGGGTCGATCTGGAAATCGGCGTTGATCAGGCGGCCTTCCACGGCGGCGTCGACCATGGCGCGGGTGTAGGGAATATCCATGCGCTTGCCGACGCCGTAGGGCCCACCCTGCCAGCCGGTATTGACCAGCCAGCATTGTGCGTTGTGCTCGCGGAGGCGGCGGCCCAGCATCTCGGCATAAACCTTTGGCGGAAGCGGAAGAAACGGGGAGCCAAAACAAGTGGAGAAAGTGGCCTGCGGCTCTTTCACTCCGGCTTCGGTTCCGGCCACTTTAGCGGTGTAGCCGGAGAGGAAGTGATACATCGCCTGCTCCGGGCTTAGTTTGGCGATGGGAGGCAGCACGCCGAACGCGTCGGCGGTAAGAAACACAACATTGCGCGGATGTCCGCCAATGCCGGGGATGACGGCGTTGTCGATGAAATCGACCGGGTAAGCGGCGCGCGTGTTCTCAGTCTTGCTGTCGTCGTTGTAGTCGGGTTCCCCGTTGGCGTCGAGGGTGACGTTTTCGAGTACGCAGCCGAAGCGCAGCGCGTTCCAGATCTGCGGTTCGTTCTTCTTCGACAGCTTGATGCACTTGGCGTAGCAGCCGCCCTCGAAGTTGAAGACGCCGTTGGCGCTCCAGCCGTGCTCGTCGTCGCCGATGAGCTGGCGCGAAGGGTCCGCCGAAAGCGTGGTCTTGCCGGTCCCGGACAGACCGAAGAACAGGGCGCTCACGCCATCGTGCCCGATGTTGGCCGAACAGTGCATGGGAAAGACGTTGCGCTGGGGCAGCAGGTAATTCATGACGCTGAAGATGGACTTCTTCATTTCTCCGGCGTAGGAAGTGCCGCCGATCAGCACGGTCTTGCGGGCGAAATTCAGGACGACGAATACTTCACTGTTCACTCCGTCACGCCGGGGATCGCCCTGGAATTCGGGAGCGGAGATCACGGTGAACTCGGCATGGTGCTGCTTGAGTTCGGCTGCGGAGGGCCGCAAGAACAACTGGCGGACAAACAGATTGTGCCAGGCATATTCGTTGATGAAGCGTACGGGCAGGCGATAGGCGGGATCGGCGCCGCAGAAAAGATCCTGCACGAAAAGCTCGCGGCCGCGGAGGTGTTCCATCACCCGGTCGTAGAGGGCGTCAAACTTGTCGGAATCGAATGGCTGGTTGACCGCTCCCCAGCCGACATTGCCTGCGGTGAGCGCATCTTTGACGATGAACTTGTCTTTCGGGGATCGCCCAGTGCGGTTGGTATAGCCGACGATGGCGCCGTTGGCGGCGAGCCGGGCCTCATCGCGGCGAATGGAGTGTTCGACCAGCGATGCCGGCGAAAGATTGAAGTGAGTTCGCCCACTGTTCAGCAACTCTCCGACATCGCTTATGTGCAGGGTGGTCGCCATAACACTCCTTTTCGGCCAACAAAGGCAAACGGCTTATTCTCCCTCAAAGCGGCAACCCTGCCAAGTGCAGGAATCACAAGCGAGAACAGCGGGCTGAGGAAGAGGAAGCTAAATCACTGCCAGTCAACAACATGAAACTTCTCGGCACAGAGGTGTCCGCCCGAATTCGTTGCGTCTAAACGGGCTGCTCGGTGGCCTGCAGTTCCTTCACGGCAGCCTCCAGGTGGTGCAGCGTTTCGGCCACGGTGAGCGAATACATCTCGCTGCCCGCACCTTCGCCCGACTCCAGAGCGGTTTTCAGATAGTGTCCCGCGATCTGGATGCCGAGTCTGTCGGTGATGGAGCGGCCTGTTTTTTTCTTGTACTCCGCCCATGCGGGATGAGGCAGGGCAATCCAGATGGTGCGCCCGTCGACCAGAAACTTGAAGTCCACAGCATCGGCGTGACGGGTCGCGAGGGCCACGATCATGGCCTTGTACTGGCAGTGGACCTGGCGCTTGGTCCAGCGGTCGGTGGCGTGGAAGTCGTCAAACATACGAAGGTCATGATATCGCGCGGGCGGGAGGTGGGGCAAACCTTAGAACCTTTAACCATGAAGGGCACGAAGTTACACGAGGAGGCGACTACGAACCAACCTTCGTGTCTTTCGTGGTTGAGGGTCTTGCTGCCTGCGTCGTTCGGGTACCATGAGATGTGATCGCTCGGGCCAAGAAAAAATCATCGCGCAAGAATCATCGGCCGCTGCTACTGGCCTCGAACCTCGGCAAGATTCCCTGGCTGGCGCATGGGTTTTCCACGCGCCTGGGCGGAGTGTCGCGCGCGTATGGCAAGGGCGAACTGAATCTCGGCTACACGAAAGACGACGCGCGCCGAAATGTCGAGAAGAACCGCGCGATCTTCCTGAAATCGCTGGGCGTTTCGAAGATGCCCTGGGTGACGCTACGCCAGGTGCATTCCGATGTCATCCATCTCGTTGAGCGCACGCCTGCGGAGCCGCTGGTGGGCGATGGCATGGTCACGGCGGCACCCGGCCTGCTGCTGGCGATCCAGACCGCGGACTGCCTGCCGGTCGTGCTGGTCGATGCTAAGCGCCGCGCTGTGGGTGTGTTTCATGCAGGGTGGCGAGGCACGGTGAAGCGCATCGTTGAAAAGGGCGTGGGCGCGATGACGCAACATTTCGGCAGCCGGCCGGGCGATCTTTCGGCCGCCATCGGTCCGGGCATTCACGGGTGCTGCTACGAAGTGGGAGAGGAAGTGCGGACGGAGTTCGAATCGCAGTTCGACTACACGGCGAAGTTGTTCCGCGAGTCGGCCGAATCGGACCCGGTGCGCGAGAAATATCCGCTGCTGTTTCTGACCGCGCGTGCGCCTGGGCACAGCTATAGTGTGTTGCCGAAGAAAATATTTCTTGATCTAGTGGAAGCGAACCGCCGGCAGTTGATTGCCGCCGGGGTCAAAGCGAAAAACATTGAGGCCAGTCCGCTTTGTACGAACTGCAATTCTGAGTTGCTGTTTTCCTATCGTGCCGAAAAGGGCAAGACAGGCAGGATGATGGCGGTGGCGGGAGTCTGGAAGTGATGTCGAGACAGCATTCCTGAATAACCACAAAGGTCACTAAGGATCACGAAGGCCAATCCTTTGATCGGAAGGCTGGGCTCAGACAGTGCCCCAGCCATTTCCGAAAACGATCTCTCTAGTTCACCGTGAAAGTTGCGGCGCTCATGGCTGAGCCGCCGGGTGTAGTCACGCCGATCGTACCTGTGACGGCGCCGGTAGGCACGGTGGCAGTGATCTGCGTGCTGGAGTCCACGCTAAACACCGTCGCCGCAATTCCGCCGAACGTCACTTTCGTTGCGCCGGTCAAGCCAGTTCCTGTGATTGTGACGGCAGTCCCTACGGGGCCGTTTGGCGGTGCGAAAGTAAGGTTCGCGGGTCTTACCAGAAACTTGCGGTTGCTGGTGAGCGTGGCGGTTGCGGTGACCACCGTGACTGTGCCCGTGGTAGCCTCCGCGGGGACAACTGCAGTGATGTAGGTGCCGGAGACGGCGGTGAAGGTGGCCGGTGTTCCGTTGAATGACACCGAAGTCGTTCCGCTCAGGCCTTGGCCGAGAATGTCAATGGTCGCGCCAACTTTGCCATAGTAAGGAAGCGACGAAACGAATTGCCGCGCCCCGGCTGCCAGGCTGAATACTGTGCCGTCGTTTTTTAACCCACCAACACTGGTCGCGCCGAAGAAGGTTCCGTCCGTATGTTGCACCAGTCCATAAGGTTCTGAGCCGTCGCTGCTGGTGCCGGCACCGTCAAACTCATGCAGTGTAGTCAGCTTGCCCGCGGTAGTGATTTGAAACACCGTGCCGCAGCCGAATACGCAGGTCGTGGCCAGTCCGCCCTGAAACGTCGTGCCATAAAAAACTCCGTTGCTCGCCAGGATCAAACCAGCCTCAGGGAGCGAACCGAGGGGAGCGGTTGTGTAATCGAAGCTGAGCAGCGTGGTCAGCTTGCCCGCCGCGGTGATTTTGTAGACGGTCCCATCGCCGAACGCGCCGCCGCCACTGCTGGTACCGTAAAAATTTCCATCGTTGCCCTGCACCAGGTTTCCATACGGGAAGGCGCCATCGGCGCAACTCTTCAGCGTGCAAAAGTTGTAGAGAATGGTCACAGTACCGCTCGGGGTCATCTTGAACACATTGCCGTCGTTGTATCCGCTGCGCCCGGTGATGACGGAGTAGAAATTTCCGTCGCTGCCTTGCACCAGCGGGTTCGAGGGATCGCCGTAGTCCAGGCAAGTGCCGGTGCAGAAATCGTGCAGCACGGTCAGCTTGCCGCCCAGGGTGAGTTTGAAGGCAACGCCGCCGCCGTGGCAGCCGCCGCAACCACCGGTCCCGCCCAGCACGGTCAAGCCATATAAGTTGCCGTCGGTGCCCTGCACCAGCGGGGAATTCGGATCGCGGCCGTCGGTGCAGCCGCTCACGGAACAGAAGCTATACACCGTGCTTACGACGCCGGCGGGAGTAACTTTGAAAACCTCACCGTAGCCGATTTTTCCTCCACCGGAGGTTGTTCCATAGAGATTGCCATCCGTGGCCAGAATCATGCCCGCAGCCGGGTAGGAGCCGTCGGTGCAATTGGTGGTTGAGCAGAAGCTGTACAGCGTCGTCAGTGTGCCGCCCGGGGTCATCTTGAAGATCGTCCCGCAACCGACTCCCTTCGTATTGCAGGCGAGGTTTGCGCCTCCGTACTCGGTCGTTCCATAAAGGTTGCCGTCAAGGCCTTGCACTAGGGCCATGCCCACCGGAGTCAGGCCGTTGGTAACATTGAAACCCACGAGACTCTTGAATGAGGCAGCCGGCGGCAAAGCCTGATCGTCAGGCGCCTGAGCGCGGACAGTGCCGACGCCAGCCAGAATTATGCCGCACAGAATCAGCCACAGGAGTACGGCAGCAGTCGGTTGCAGGGAACGCGTGCGGTTCATCGCCATTGGAAAAACCTTTCTTGGAATCAAACTTCGAGGTGCGCTGGTTCAGCGGCTAGGCCGCGGGAGGGATTGGCAAAAAGGGGTGCCGCAAGGGGAAGTTGGGCCCGCGAGCCCAGCAATCATGCACCAACTGCAAGTCAAAGTCCAGAAACTTTACAGAAGTCGGCGGTTCGAGGCACCACTCGCAGGTGCATGCCAGAGGCGACTGAAAATGCTGCAAATTCCTGCATCTCACAGCGAGAGTGACGATTCATCGTGCCAGAGTAACAGCGCAAAACTTCATCGCTGCCAGAAATTGGGCGCCAGTGCGTCGGCGAAGAAAAAGGGCAGTTATAATTGCGCGCACCCATGGCTCTTGCCTCCGGCACAAAACTCGGTCCGTATGAAATTCTCGGCCCGCTGGGTGCAGGCGGAATGGGCGAAGTGTATCGCTCGCGCGATGCGCGGCTTGACCGCGATGTTGCAATCAAAGTCCTGCCGTCGCATTTGAGCCAGAGTCCCGAACTGCGCGCGCGGTTCGAGCGCGAGGCCAAAGCCATCTCCAGCCTGCAACATCCGCACATTTGCGTTCTTTACGACATTGGGCGGCAGGACGAGATCGACTATCTGGTCATGGAGTATCTCGAAGGCGAAACGCTCGCCAGCCGATTGATTCGGGGGCCGATGCCGCTCGATCAGGTGTTGAAGATCGGCATCGAGATCGCCGATGCGCTCGACAAGGCGCACCGACACGGCATCGTGCATCGCGACCTGAAGCCCGGCAACATTATGCTGACCAAGGGCGGCGCTAAGCTGATGGACTTCGGCCTCGCCAAAGCGGCGCGCGCACCCATGAGTGGGCCCGGCAGCAGCGGAGCTTTCACGCCCTCGACGCCAACCCTGAATGTTACGGTGCTGACCTCGCCCGCAGGGCCGCTCACGCAGAAAGGGTCGATTGTCGGCACGTTTCAGTACATGGCCCCGGAGGTGCTGCAGGGAGCGGACGCCGATGCGCGGTCCGACAATTTCAGCTTCGGCTGCGTGCTCTATGAGATGACGACGGGCCGCCGCGCGTTCGATGGCAAGTCGCAGGTGGGCGTACTGGCGGCGATTCTCGAAAAAGACCCTGAGCCGATCACCGTGACCCAGCCGACGATACCAGCTGCGCTGGACCGGTTGATTCGCATCTGCCTGGCGAAAGATCCCGATCAGCGCTGGCAATCGGCGCACGATTTGAAAGTGCAACTGCAGGCCATCGCCGAGACGGGGAGCCAGGCGGGCGTTCCAGCGGTTGCGGCGGGCGCGCGGCCGCCAAATTGGATCCGCATGGCGCTTCTCGCGGCAGGCTGGATGCTGGCCCTGGCTGCGCTGGCCGCGGTCTTTTATTACGCGCGCCGGGCCGCCGATGCACGCCAAACCACGCGCGCTGAAATCGAATTGCCCAGTGGATCGAAGATGGATTTTGGGCAGAATGGGGGCGTTTCCATTTCTCCGGACGGTCGCAAGCTGGCTTTCCCGATTGAAACTGCGAACGTCGACAAGTTGTGGATTCGCGATCTCGAAACCGGCAAGGGGTGGCCGGTGGCTGGCACCGAGGGCGCTTCGTTTCCGTTCTGGGCGCCTGACGGTAAGTCGGTGGGATTCTTCGCCAATGGAAAGTTGCGCACGGTCGCGGCCACGGGTGGTCCGGTGCAAATCATCTGCGATGCACCGGCGGGCCGTGGTGGAAGCTGGAACCAGGCAGGCGTAATCATTTTCACCCCCAACATTGAAGAGGGTCTGTTCAAGGTTCCCGAAGCTGGCGGAACGCCGACGCAACTCACCAAGCTTGGGGCCAAAGGTTTCAGCCATCGCAATCCGGCGTTTCTGCCAGATGGCAAGCACTTCCTGTTCACGCAGCAGGTGGTTGGAGGACAGAACGGTGAGCTTTACGCCGGTTCTCTGGACGGCGGCGATCCGAAGCTGGTCGTGCAAGGAGTCTCCAACGCTTTTTACGCGCAGGGTGTCGTGATTTACTTGAAAGACCGCAACCTGCTGGCGCAACACTTCGACACGGGAGCACTGACAGTGAGCGGCAACCCGATTCCGATCACCGAGAACGTCGAATTTTGGGGCGCCAAGGATCTGGGTAACTTTGCCGCATCACCTACTGGAACGCTGGCCTACCGAGTTGCCGAGTCGAACCTGTATCGCTTCGCGTGGCTCAGGCTTCCCGGCAAGGAGACCGAGGAGTTTGGCGAGCCGGTTGTGGGTTTGGATGCGTTCAACGGGAGCATTCCGACCAGCAAGATTTCCAACGACGGCCAAAAAATTGTCTTCACGAGGCGCGACCCGAGTTCGCCCGACTCGGAACTCTGGGTCTACGATATCGCCCACAAGACTATGGTTAGGCAGGCCGTGGCTCCGGCTTCAGGGATACATTCAGTGTTCTCTCCTGACGGCTCCAAGCTGGCAATCGTGATTCTTCGAGGCACCTCGAGCTATCTGACCATCAAGTCACTCGCTAACGGCCAGGAAGAAAAGCTCGACACGCCTCCTAACGTGATGCTGCCTTACGTGGATTGCTGGTCGCCAGACGGCAAGTATCTGGTCCTCACCGCCCAAGATCCCAAGACGCAGTTCGATGTGTACTTCCAGCCCACCGCCGGAGGAAAAGCTACGGCCGTGCTCAACCAGCCTTACAACGAATATGAGGGCGAAGTTTCTCCCAACCAGAAATGGATGGCTTACTTCTCCAACGAATCCGGACGCACGGAGCTGTTCGTGACTGACTTTCCCGGAGTCCGCTCCAAACTGCAGATTTCCTCCGATGGGGCCTTCTGGCACGCCTGGAGCCACGACGGCAAGCATCTTTACTTCGCGAACGGAAACAAGCTGTTGGCGGCGGAACTTCGCAACCCGGGCACCATGGAGTTTGGCGCCACGGAAACCGTGACCACGCTGGATGGCGCGACGCCGGTCGGTTTCGCTCCCGATGGCCGGCTGCTGGTGCTGAAGCAGATGAACAGCGGGCAGAGCGAACCGCTGCACCTGGTGCTGCACTTTCCGGAATCGCTTCAGAAACAATGAGACAAAGACTGCGCATGGTTTTGATCCTTCCGTTATTGCTGTGTTTCTCGCCGGGCAGCTCAGCGCAGGTCTCGTCCCAGCAGATTGACGCAGTCTTTTCCCCGCTCCGGTCCGATCGGGCGCCGGGCGCGGCGGTGCTGGTAGTGCACAATGGCCGTGCCGTTTACCGTCGCGGTTTTGGCCTTGCCGATCAACGAACCAGGCATGCCATTACTCCTGAAACCAATTTCCGCCTCGCCTCCTGCACCAAGCAGTTCACGGCGATGGCCGTCATGCTGCTCGTTCATGACGGCAAGCTGCGCTATGAGACTTCGCTGACCGACGTGTTCCCCGAGTTTCCCGCATACGGCAAGTCCATCACCATTCGCCATCTGCTCAATCACAGTTCCGGTTTGAAGGATTATGAGGATCTGCTGGCGGCGGAATATCCCAACACTCCGGATGAGAAGATCCCCCAGATTCTTGCCCCCGGCGTGCTGAAGCTGCTGGAACAGCAGACATCTACCTACTTTGCACCCGGTTCCCACTGGAAATACAACAATTCTGGATACGTGCTGCTCGGTCTGGCGGTTGAAAAAGTTTCCGGCGAAAGCTTCGGCCAGTTCCTGCGGCAACGAATTTTTCTGCCGCTTGGAATGGCCCAGACCGTGTTGTACGAACAAGGCGGCAAGGACATTGCTGAACGGGCTTATGGTCACAGTTGCAACCGCGGTATTTGCAGAGTGACCGATCAGAGTTCCACTTCCGCCACGCCAGGGGATGGCGGGATCTATTCGTCGCTGGTCGACCTGGAAAAATGGAACGCGGCCCTGCGCCAGTTCAGATTGCTGAGAGCAGAGGAGATGCGGGAGGCATGGACGCCAGCATCCGTTCCCGCCGTCCCCTCGGAAGCGATGCAAACGGGACAAACCGAGTTTCGTTATGGGTTTGGATGGTTTCTCGATCCATATAGGGATCACAAACGAATGTGGCACTACGGAGAGACTCGAGGATTTCGCTCCGCGATCCAACGGTTTCCGGACGACGATCTTACGGTGATCGTATTGGCGAACCGGACGGATATCGACCCTGGGCAGTTCGCCCTGAAAGTAGCAGATCTGTACCTGAATGGATCGCCCTCACACCACTAGAGCGGTGTTCTAGGGTGTGGGTGGAGCGGAAGCGGGTGGACTCACGGGGCCGGAGGCAACCGGGTGAGCCGCTCCGCCTGTGTTCACGGAGTCGCGTAACTCTTTGCTGGGCTTGAAGAAAGGGATTTTCTTCGAAGGCACGTCCACGCGTTCGCCGGTCTTCGGGTTGCGTCCCACACGCGGCTTGCGCTGGCGGGTGCGAAAACTGCCGAAGCCGCGGATTTCGATCTTGTCGCCCGCGCGCAGTGAGCGCACGATGCTGTCAAAGACAGTTTCCACGATCATCTCGCTGTCTTTGCGCGTAAGTTCCGCTAAACGCGAGACTTCCTCGATCAAATCGGCCTTCGTCATGTTTGGCGTGGTAGCCGACACGGTTGTGCCCCCTGAAGCTGATCGCTTTCCATAACCTTCTCAAATTTCAGGGGTTAATGCAAGTTAGAGGTTTGGGGACACCGTCGAAGCAATAGCGTGCCGGGAACGGCCGCGATCGAGGAAATAAACGACGATGCCGAAAACTGGGGGCATGAGCAACCAGCTAACAATCAACTGACGGGGTAGGGGCGGCGCGATCATCCGAATTTGGGTCAAAGTCGCCGCGGTGGCAAGCGCAACCAGCGCGGCTACCCCCATGCGGCTCAGGAGGGTGGCGCCGCGGAGCCTCCAGTAAATCGAAATACCCACGATGGCCAGAAGTGTCTCGATCGCCAGTTCGATCCGCATGGGGTGCCACAATCCCAGCCCGAACCTGAACGAATTGTCGCCAACAAGGGGTAGACCTGCGACGTGCGCCATGCCGTCCAACAGAAAATGGGACAGCACAACCAGCGCTACAACCAGCCAGGTCAGCCCTAAGTCCTGGCGATAGAACCGCGACACGAGCCACCCCGACACTGCCCCCCCAAACAACAAGAGCCAATAAGCTGTGCGAGTAGGGGAAATCGAAGAGAAAGTAATGTTGGTCAGCGAAATCAGGAGCCGGGGAGAAATGTTCCAAGCCCAATGCCGAGAAAATGCCTAGCAGAAAGTCCGCCAGCATGGCCGCAAAAACCAGCCAGCCAACATTAACACGTGGCGCAGCCTTTGAGGCGCCTAGCGCTACTCCGACGTGTCCGGCGAACATTCCTTCCGCTCCGGGGTTACTTCCAGAGATAGTAGAACCCTACTTGCTGTTCCAGCAGCTTTTCGCGGCCGGGGAACCACTGGGCCACGTCGCCGGTGAGCAGGTCGAGCATCGTCTTGTGATCTTTGTCTGGACGCACCAGGGTGGGTTCACCCTTGATTCCAACCGACTTGGCGGTTTCTGCGACTACGGTTTCAAAGTCCGCGGTCTGGTCGATCAATTTCATCTGCAGGGCCTGCTCGCCGGTCCAGACCTTGCCGTTGGCGATGCTCTTGATGTCGTCGTACTTTTCGTTGCGGCCCTCGGCGACGGCTTTGATGAACTGACCGTACATGTTATTGATCAGGTCCTGCATGTAGGCCTGCTCAGCGGGGGTGAGGTCGCGGGCGGGATTGCCGGTGTCTTTGAATTCTCCGGTCTTGAGCACGACATCCTTGAGCTTGGCCCACTTCATCAGGTCGCCGTAGTTGACCCACTGCGCGATCACACCGATGGAACCGACGATCGAGCCGTGATTGGCGTAAATCTTGTTGGAGCCTGAGGCAATGTAGTAGGCGCCGCTGGCTCCGACGGTCTCGATGGAGACGACGATGCGTTTTTTCTTTTCGTCCTTGATGCGTTTGACTTCGCGATAAATCTCTTCCGACGCGGCCACGCCGCCGCCCGGGGAGTTGACGTGCAGAATGATCGCCTTGATCGAGGAATCGTCGCCAAATTTCTTGAGCTGACTGACCACCGGTTGCGGCGAAAGGATGACGCCATCGAGATCGACCACGCCGATGCGGTCGCCAAAGCCGTCGAAGCCGGCGCTCTGGCTCGTCCCCGAGTGCATGGTGAGGTAAACCAGCGTGAAGACGGCGAGGACGAAGAGAAAGAACGCACCTCCGCCCACCAGGACCCAAAGCAGAGTGCGGGAGCGCGCCTGAGACATGCAGAAAGTGTAGCACTGGGTGGCGGGGGAATGTGCGCTTGCGTTCCGGGCTTGGGAAGGCCCGCCGGGGGCCGGGTTTGGCCATCTCCCTGTGATATAGTCCTTTGCCACAGTCGCGACTGTAGTTCACCGCGCACCTGACGCAATCACCTTGGGGGAATTGGATGAGAAAAACAATTTTGGCGACGTTGCTGCTGGCGGTGGTCGGGACGGTATGTCTTTCCGCGCAGGATGGCCAGGATTCCGCAGCCTGGGGAGCGCAGGCGGCGAAGTACTGCGAGAAACATGGCGGAGAAGTGGTGCTGCGCCAGCCTTACTACGGCACCAACAACATTACGCCGCTGCAACTGGCGGGCTGGCGCTATTTCTGCCAGTTCACCTCGAAGGCGGACGGATCGCGCATTCACATTCTGCTTTCCACGCTTTATACCGATCAGCCGACGCTGGCCGCGTCCGCGTATTTGTTTAAGCCCGCGTTTAACAGCAACGGCTGTAACGGGAATCCTGCGTCGTGCTATTGCACGCAACTGGGAGGGTCGGATTTCGGATTGATCCAGGGCGGCGGCGCGTGGGAGACCAGCGACCCGAACAATGTAGACCAGCAACTGCAGGCCTGCATCTTTCCCGACATGTCGTCGATCGACTCGTGGGGACTGACCTACCATCAGGCAAACATCGTCCGCGGCCGGGACCTGACGAATATTCTGCGGTTCAAGCCGAAGGCGAGCGCAGCTTCGCCGTGGGCTAAGAAATAGGTCCAGCAAAAGCAAAGGCTTTAACCACGAAGGACACGAAGTTTCACGAAGGAAACATTCAGCATTCGTGAACCTTGGTGTCCTTTGTGGTTTATCCTGGCGCCGTGATTACGGTAAGAGCAGATCGCGCGACGGAAATCTCAACCGGTGAGCGGCAGACGAATTCGCCGTCGGCATAGACATCGAGCGGAGGATCGGGCTCGATCCGCACCGCGCTGGTCTGGAAATAGTCGACTTCGCGCACTGCGAGGTGCCGGCCGGAGTAGACGGTTGGGAACAAACAGAACAGCTTGAGCGGGTGCATGGCGGCGATCACGCAGGCATCGAGCAGGCCATCGTTCATCTGGGCGCGCGGCGCGATCTTCATGCCTCCGCCGTAGTAAGGCGTGTTGGCGAAGGCGGCGAGCAGGATAGGCTGGTTGCTACGAGCAGCCCAGCCGCCGCTGGTCGAGGGAATTTCGATTGTGGTTGGCACCGGTGCGAACTGAAATAGAGCCGGAAGAAGGGCCAGGGCGTAGCCGCCGTTGGCGCGCAACCAACGGGGGAAATTGTTGGCGCGGCGTTGCGCCTCGGCATCGAGACCTACGCCGGCGACGCAGCAGAAGTAGCGTTGGGCAGCGCCGTCGGCGACGATTCCCAAATCAACCGCCTGCACGTTTGCGCGTGAAGCGAGAAACGCCCGCCACGCGGCGAGCGCATGTCGCACACTGCGCAATCCGATTGAGCGTGCGAAATCGTTGCCGCTGCCGGTAGGGACGATCAGGACGGGACGCTGCAGTTCGACCAAGCGCGTGAGATGGCGGTGAATGGTGCCGTCGCCGCCGAAGATGAGCATGACATCGGCGGCGTTGCGGCTCGTTGGCAGGTCGGTCTGCCAGGTAGTGTCTTGGGCTGCCTGGAATGGCTTGAGGTCGCGGGAAGAAGCTCCCGGCCCGAAAATGGCGGCAGCGCGCATGTGCGCGGATGAGGGTAACAGAAGCAGAATGAGTGCAGCATATGTGGAGCAATTTATGCGTGCTAAGTCAGATGGAGTTTTTTTGTCACTCTTCCAACACGAATGACGTATGGGCGATCGGGGCCCCTGACGACAGCGAGCTTTAGCTTTTCAATCCGTTCGCCATCAATCTCAACAGCTTTCTGTTTAATCTTGCGGCCACCATCTGAGGCCGAATCCGCCAGTCGCGCGGCTACTAGTAATTTGTCGACACGTACTGCCACCGCGCTTGTCCGTAAATGATCACCTCGTGGCACGTGGACATCAAGGGGCGGCGTTTGAATCGAAAACGCTTCGACCCCTGCAGCAACATTCGAGAGCGGAATAAACAACTCTTCAATGCTCTCCGGTACTTCATCCTTCTGAAACTGTTTCGCCCAATCCTCTCCTGCCTTTGCCGCAGCTTCCGTCGAATGAAAATCCGCGACAATCCTCCTTGCCAGCTCTTTCTTCGCCTGCATGGGGTGGGTTTCGCGCTTCATCTTCTCGATTTCGACGACCTGCACGTCGGTCAGCAGTTCGTAATATCTCCACATCATTTCGTCGGAGATGCTCATGATCTTGCCGTACATTTCCAGCGGCGGCTCGTGAATACCGATGGCGTTGCCCAGCGATTTCGACATTTTCTGCACGCCGTCTAGGCCCTCAAGGATCGGTACGGTGAGCACCACCTGCGAAGGCTGGCCGTAGGCACGTTGCAGTTCGCGGCCGACCAGCAGGTTGAACTTCTGGTCGGTGCCGCCGAGTTCGACGTCGGCTTCGAGTGCGACCGAGTCGTATCCCTGGGCCAGGGGATAGAGCAACTCGTGCATGGAAATCGGCTTCTCTTCCGCGAAGCGCTTGTGGAAGTCTTCACGCTCGAGCATTTGCGAAACCGTGTACTTGGCAGTCAGGCGGATAAAATCCTCGGCGCTGAACTTGGAAAACCAGCGTGAGTTGAAGTCCACGACAGTCTTTACCGGGTCCAGCACTTTGAAGACCTGTGCCTTGTAAGTCTCGGCGTTGGCGGCGATCTGCTCGGTGGTGAGGGGCGGTCGCGTGACCGAGCGGCCCGTGGGATCGCCGATCATACCGGTGAAGTCGCCGATCAGGAAAATGACGGTGTGGCCGAGGTCCTGAAAGTGCTTGAGCTTGCGCAGCAGCACGGTGTGGCCGAGATGGAGATCGGGCGCGGTGGGGTCGAAGCCAGCTTTTATCCGCAGCGGTTTGCCGGTGGCTCGGGACTTCTCCAGTTTGGCGCGGAGTTCGGACTCTTTGACGATCTCGGCGGCGCCCTTCTTGATGTAGGCAAGCTGATCGTCGACGGGAGCGAAGGTGGACATGCGGAATCGATTATAGCGGCTCGCGTTATTTGGCCCGCAGCAGGCGGCGGCCGCGCACTTCGTAGTTGCCTCTCAGCACTGCGTTGATCGCCTCGGTGTAGGCGATGTGTTCCTGCTCGAGGATGCGGGCGGCGAGGGTGTGCTCGTCATCGGAATCGAGCACCGGCACCGCTTTCTGAAGGATGATGGGACCGTGGTCGAGCTCTTCGTCGACGAAATGCACGGTGCAACCCGACACTTTCACGCCGTAGGCGAATGCCTGTTCCTGGGCTTCGAGTCCGGGGAATGCCGGCAACAGCGAGGGATGGATATTGAGAATGCGGCGCGGAAACTGCTGCACAAACCAGGGCGAGAGCAGGCGCATGTATCCGGCGAGGCAGACGAGGTCGACCTTGTGTTGTTTGAGCGCCGCGACCACTTCGCGATCGTGATCTTCGCGCGACTTGCCCTTCGACGGGATGGCGAGCTTTTCAAGGCCGAGATCACGCGCAGCGGCAAGGCCGGGCGCTTCGGGCCGGTTGGAGATCACGATGGCGATGCGCGCGTTGGAAATGCGACCGGCGCGAATGCTTTCGGCGATGGCAAGAAAGTTGGAGCCGCGTCCGGAGAGCAGGATGCCGAGGTTGTGCATCGCTTTAGCTGTACAGCACTTTGCGGTCGCCTTTGACGATGCGTCCGACGGTGAAAGCTTTTTCGCCCGCCCGCTCGAGCACATTTTGCGCTTTCTTGAACTTCGCCGCAGGCACAACGATCAGCATCCCAAGGCCCATGTTGAAGGTGCGCAGCATTTCGTCCTGGGGGACGTTGCCGAGCTTCTGCAAGTGCTCGAAAACCGGCGGCAGGGGCCATGACGAGAGTTCGATGACTGCGGCAGTGCCTCGCGGCAGCACCCGCGGCAGGTTTTCGGTGATACCGCCGCCGGTAATGTGGGCGAAGGCCGAGACGCACTCGCCGGCGATAAATTTGCGCATTACGGGCCAGTAGCTGCGGTGCGTTTTCATCAGTTCGTTACCGGCTTTGTTCTTGATTTCATTGACGTAGGTTTCCGGCGAATACCCGGCAACTTCGAAGAAGAGTTTTCGCGCCAGGGAATATCCGTTGGTGTGCAGGCCGGTGGAGGGCAATCCGAGAATAATGTCGCCAATTTCAACTTTCGCGCCGGTGATGATGCGGTCGCGATCGACGACCCCGACAATAAAGCCGGCCAGATCGTATTCACCGTCGGGATAGAATCCAGGCATTTCTGCGGTCTCGCCGCCGATGAGCGCGCAGCCGTTGACCTTGCAGGCATCGGCGATGCCTTCGACAATTGTCTCGGCCACATTGGGGTCGAGCTTGCCGGTGGCGAGATAGTCCATGAAAAACATCGGGGTCGCGCCCTGCACCGCAATGTCGTTCACGCAGTGGTTTACAAGGTCCGCGCCGACGCTGTTGTGAAAGTTCATGTCGAAGGCGATCTTCAGCTTGGTGCCAACGCCGTCGACGCTCGAGACCAGCACGGGGTCCTTGAAACGTTCGCGGTCAATGGCAAAAAGGCCGCCGAAGCCGCCGATTTCGCTGAGTACGCCCCGGGTGAAGGTCTTATGGGCAAGATACTTGATCCGCTTCTTGGTGCGATTGCCCGTATCAATGTTTACGCCGGCATCGGCGTAGGTAACGGGCTTGGCTTCGGTCTGAGTGCTCTTGGGCAAAGTATTCTCGTGATCAGGGAAGCTGTGGGATACGAGCGCTGCGGTCGGCCCGTTTGAATGACCGGTGTCTAATAGACGAGTAATTTTAGCACGCTGAGGGGAACGGCTAGTCTGCGGTGACTTGCGCGGTGGGACAGCTTGGGATACAAACGCGACAGATGAGTATGCATAAAAAGTTATTCGGAAAACAGTCCGGCAAGGCAGGCTCGGCCCTGCTAAGGGCGGGGTTTGCCGCCGCGTTGGCGGTGGCGAGTTTTACGGTTGCCGTCCAATCCCAGGCGCAGAATCAGAAGCCCAGCGACGCCGCGGTGCAGCCCCAGAGCGCACAGCCGGCCCCGAAAGACCCCGTGGCTCGCGACTACTCGAAGGAAGGGTTTGTCATCGAGCAGTTTCACACTTCCTACCGTTTTGAGAACGACGGCACCGGGCGGCGCGAGATCAGGGCACGGGTTCGCGTGCAGAGCGAGGCTGGAGTGCAGCAGTGGGGCCAGCTCCAGCTCGGGTACAACTCTGCGAACGAGAAGATGGAGATTCCCTATGTCCGCGTCCTGAAAGAAGACGGAACAGTTGTGAAAGCCGGCGACGATGCGGTGCAGGACTTGAGCGCGCCGGTGGAGCACGAGGCGCCGGTTTACACCGACTATCGCCAGAAGCACGTCACCGTGCCCGGACTGAGACCCGGCGAAGTACTGGAATACGACGTGGTGACGATTGTGCACACCCCGCTGGCGGCAGGACAGTTCTGGGCCGACTACAACTTTGACCACACTAATATTGTTCTCGACGAAGAACTGGAGATCGACGTACCCGCTTCCCGGCAAGTGAAGCTCAAGAACAAACCGGGCATGGATCCGGCGATCACCGAGCAGGCCGGCCGCCGCGTTTACCACTGGAACAGTTCTCACCTGGAACGCGAGGACGACGACCCGAGCAAGGACCCGGCCAAGATCAAGGCCTTAAAAAAGAAAATGCGTGACGCAGAGCATCTGGATATTCAGATGACGACGTTCCGCACCTGGGAAGAAATCGGTCGCTGGTACGCCAGCCTGGAAAAAGACCGCCGCGTGCCCTCGCCCGAAGTGAAGGCGAAAGCGGCAGAGTTGACCAAAGGGTTGACCACCGACCTCGACCGGACCGAGGCCCTCTACGATTTTGTGGCCAAGAATTTTCGTTACGTCAGCCTGTCGCTGGGGGTTGGGCGCTACCAACCACATGCGTCGGGAGAGGTTCTGCACAATCAGTATGGCGACTGCAAGGACAAACACACGCTGCTGGCTTCTCTTCTCGAAGCCGAGGGTTTGCACGCGAGTTCGGTGCTGATCAATTCGTCGCGTCCGCTGGATACCGACGTGCCGTCGCCCGCGCAATTCGATCACGTCATCACCATGCTTCCCCTGGGCAAGGAAGAAGTCTGGATGGATACGACCGCCGAGGTTGGCTCCTTCCGGATGCTGGCCTTCACCCTGCGCAAAAAGCAGGCGCTGGTCATTCCGCCGGCGGAACTGGCCGATTCGACGCCGCATCTGGAAGAGACGCCGGCAAACACGCCGGGGCCGAACCGCGAAGTGGGAGAGATTGACGGCAAAATCAATGAGATCGGAAAACTGGATGCGCACGTTCACTACACGTTTCTGGGCGATGAGGAGCTTGCCCTGCGTGCGGTGTTTCGGCGGCTGCCGCAGGCGCAGTGGCAGCGCGTGGTCGAGAACGTAAACAGCGTGCTGGGCGGCGACGTGAGCAATGTGAAAGTCAGCGATCCGGCCGCAACACGCGAGCCATTCACGGTCTCCTACGACGTGTCGCGGGTGAACTTTTTTGACTGGTCGCGAAAGAAAACAACGGTTGGACTTCCGCTCTCGCGCTTCGATCTGCCCGACGCCGAAGCCGACGACGATGCGGCCGCCGATGCCGAACCAGTGAAGCTGGGGCCGGCGGCGGAATATGTCTACAAGGTGAAACTGGAGCTGCCGGCGAAGTATGCCGCCCATCCCCCGCTGCCGTTTTCACTGAAGCGCGATTACGCCAGCTACGAGGCCACCTACAAGATGGACGGAAGCACGTTCATCGCGAGTCGGTCGCTGGCGATGCTGCAGACGGAATTGCCGGTGCAGCGTGCTGGGGACTATCTGTCGTTCCGGCGGGCCGTGTTCGCCGATCTGGGGCAGGAACTTGCGGTGGAGAGCACCGTGGCCAGCGCTCCCACGCCTCCGGTGGGAATGACCGCCGATGAACTGGTCGAGAGCGGCCGGCAGGCCTACTTGAGCAACAACCTGACCGCTGCCGAGGGCCTGTTGCGGCGGGCGGCCGAGATCGACCCCAAAAACAAATACGTATGGAACATTCTCGGCCTGGTCTACACCACCGAACGCCGCTATGAAGAGGCGATCGCCGCCTTCAAAACGCAGACCGGGCTCAATCCTTACGACGAGGGTGCCTACAACTATCTTGGCAGGGTGTATTGGCTGCAGCGCGACTACGACGACGCTGCGGCGGCGTTCCGCAAACAGCTGGAGGCCAACCCGCTCGACAAATTTGCCCACGCCAATCTAGGCATGATGTATTCGGAGTGGCACCACTATGACGAGGCGATTCCGGAGCTGGAAAAAGCTGTCGCTCTAACGCCTGACTCCGCCGACCTGCAAGTGAGCCTGGGCGATGCCTATCTGAATCTTGGACAGGACGATAAGGCGCTGGCGGCGTTTGACCGCGCCGTCGAACTCTCGGCCACGCCCCTGGTGTGGAACAACATCGCCTATCAGCTTTCGTTGAAGAAAGCGCACCTGGATAAAGCGCAGCAATATGCCGAATCGGCGGTATCGGCCACCACGGCCGGATTGCGCAACGTCTCGCTGGATCGGCTCTCAGCTCAGGACCTGCAACTGGTGCCTTCGCTCATCGCTTACTGGGACACACTGGGCTGGATCTACTTCGCACGCGGGGACATGGATAAGGCTGAAAAATATGTGGGCGCGGCCTGGGGGCTGGGTCATCACGGCGAAGTGGGCGACCACCTCGGGCAGATTTACGAAAAAGAGGGTAAGAAAGACCGCGCGGCAAATATGTATGCACTCTCCATGAACGGACTACGTCCAATCCAGGAGACCCGCGACCGGCTCGCGGCGCTGGCGGGCGGCGACAAGCGCGCAGATGCTTCGATCGCCAGCCACAGGGGAGAGCTCGAGCGTCAACTCGACATTGATGCGGGCAAAGCCAGGGAGTCAGGCACCGCAGATTTCTTTGTGCTGCTCAGTGGGGCTGCCAGTTCCTCGGCGCACGCCGAAGGGGTCAAGTTTGTGAGCGGGGACGAAAAGCTGAAGAGCTATACCGACGCTCTCCGTACTGCGGACTACCATCTGGTCCTTCCCGATGACACTCCGGTGAAAGTTCTACGGCGTGGAACGCTGATCTGCTCGGCGGATTCCGGCAAGTGCAACTTCGTGCTCACGCTGCCGGATGATGTGAGGACGGTGGATTAGCAACCGCTAAAGCGCGGCGGGCTGAATACCTGCCTTTTGTTCCGCAGCGCGAAAACACGGTGAGCCGGCAGGTTCCTGGTCAGAACGCGCTACCTGGGCAACTCATACAGCCTTAACTCCGGCATAGGGAAGTCTTTTCGGTTGTCGGTGACGAGCGCGCAGTGCTGCTCGATGGCCACAGCTGCGACGATCATGTCGGCCAAGGTCAGCGTACGACCTTGTTGCGACCAGAGATTCTTGAGTGTTCCCGCTCTTTCGCCCGCGGCCGGTGTGACGGAGTGGCAGAGCAGCGCGCCGAGGAATGCCTTGGTCTGTGCTTCCTCGGGCGGGCGCATGCCGGCATAGACCTCGGCGAGGTTCAGCGACGAAGTTTCCAGACTGTGCCCGTCGCGGACCAGGGCGGCCAGCCAGGCGCGGCGGCCCTGCCGGGCCCGCAGAGCGTCAATCAAGACCGAAGTGTCGAGCAGCAGGCGCATAGCAGTTCGTTAGAGCAGATTTTCTAAGTGCCGGAGTTGCGCTTCCGCCGGGCCGGTGTTCGGCCGCCGCGGCCACTACTGTGGCGGTCACTGGCGTGGCGTGATTGGCGCACCCACTCCGCCGGGTCCTGACCCATATCGGGGTGGTCTTTCTGCAGCCAAGCCGGGCTGTCATTTTCGAGAAAGCGGAGCAGTTTGCGGCGCCTGACTTCCTCGCGGGCGGTCTCCAGCAGAAACGCGCTGCGGCCGCGGGGGCCAACGATCGCGTCGATCTCGCGGAGGAGGTCTGCAGGGATCAGGATGTGTGCACGCTGTGTGCTTTGCATATACACATACTATGTGTGCATAAGTCGGAAGTCAAACACCCCCGGGCTGGACGCGATGTGCCAGTGGCTGGACTAGAACGGCGGGAGCGGGTGGGGACCTACGCAACCCTTGCCCAAACCCGGGCATCGGACTGACAATAGCCTGGTTGGGAGGGAGCCGTGATACTAGTAACCCTCGCTGCCTTGCTGCTTTTCGCTGCACCGCAAGAGTCCGCTGCGCCTCCATCCGAGCCGAAACAACCGCCGTCAGTCCAACTACAGCATTACAAATTCACTCCCGAGCAGATGGAACAGCTCCGGCAAGAGAATGAAGTGAGGCGTCAGGCGGCCGTCCGGCTGAATGAACTGGCCGGCAGCATCCGTACCGAGGTTGACGCGCGGATGTTCATCGATGCGGTTGCCGAACAGTACACCGGAAAGCATCGCCAGTCGTGGCTGACGCGCGGCATTCGCCACCGGGTGGCGCACGCCGAGTATGAGGCGGTTTCCGGTCCCTCCGGTTTCATCCCGGAGGAGCGCATTGTCAATGTCTGGAACGAATATGTCCGGGAGCTCGACGCGCCCGAGGAAGCGCTGGTCACGGTCGCGGAGGTGCACAACCTGCGCGATGCGATGCTTACCTCCAGCCAGCACATGTGGAAGAACGAAACGGCGCGACAGTTCTGGACGATTCCCAGCATCTATGCCGTAGATGCGGACGGCAATGTGGCCAGCGGCTGCCGCGCCGTGGAGGCGCTGAAAATCCTGCACGACATGTTCAATTCATTTCAAAGCATATGGTTCGCCCGCGAGCGGGTTGAGCGCGGCCAGCTGGTTTCCGACGAGGTCAAACAACGGGAACGCGACGGGACGCCCCCGCCTCCGCTGACACCCGGGCAGCTCAAGGTCATGCAGAATCGAAATCCCCTACCCGAGGCCGAGAGCCGGTACGTGCAGACGCACGGCGAACGCGACTACCAGCGACTTCTGGAGCGCGGTTTCGCGGAATTGTTCCCGAAGCAGTGAAAGGCGCGTCGCGCGCGCCGGGTAACTCTCACCGGCGGACTTTGTGTTTCTCTGCCGATTCCCTAAAGTCCCGCGCCACCGCGCCGATGCTAATCCTATGATCAACCCAATCAATACCGCACACACACCGCAGCTCAACCAGCTCACACAACCTGCACGGCAGAATCAGAACCAGCCTCCGTCCGGGGGAGCACTGCCGAAAGATACGTACACGCCCAGCAGCGCGGCCAAAGCGGCCAGTGGCGCTCGCGATCAGGACGGCGATAGTCACTAGCCTGGCGGCAGCGGCCGTTTGTGCCAGGTAGTGGCCTGTTCGTAGGCGTAGGCCAGTTGCAGTACGAGGTCTTCGCGCCACGGCGGGCCGACAATTTGCAGGCCTATGGGCAGGCCGGCCTCGGTGAATCCGCAGGGCACAGAGATCGCGGGCAGTCCCCACACGTTGAACGGGCGGGTGTTGCGCAACAGGCGCAGTTCGGCGGGCCGTAAGGCATCGGGATCTTTCTTGAGATCGGCGATCCGCGGAGCGGACGCCGCAGTTGTGGGTGTGAGCAGCAGATCGACGGCATGGAAAATTTCGTTTGCGGCCCGGCGCAACTGGGCCAGTTCTTGCCGAACGCGGATGTAGTCCGAAGCTGAGACTGCCTCCCCGCCCTTCAGCCGCTGCAAGGTCGCAGGCTGGTAGAGTTCTGGCGTTTTCTGCGCGTTCACAGCATGCACCTCGTATGACTCGCACAACTGCAGCGTACGGTCGGTCGGAACGTCGAAATGTACGTCGCGGACTTCTGAGACCAGCATTCCGACAACGTCGATCGCGCACTTCATTGCGGCGGAAACTTCTGGATCGAGATCTTCATTGAAAAAGCTGCGCGGCAGACCCACGCGAAATGACCTTGTGTCCCTTTCCAAGACGGAAACGTAATCGCTGACAGGAGTGTCAAGCGACGATGGATCGAGAGCGTCGTATCCGGCAATTACTTGCAAAACGATGCCGGCGTCGGTAACGCTCGTGGTCAGGGGGCCCACGTGGTCCAGCGAATCGGACAGCGGAAACACTCCCCGCTTTGACACCCGTGCATACGTAGGCTTCAAGCCGACGCAACCGCACAAGGCGGCGGGTTCGCGCACGGAACCGGCCGTGTCGGTGCCGATGGCAGCGTAGCAAAGGCCGGCGGCGACTGCAGCGGCCGATCCGCCGGAGGAGCCCCCTGCAATGTGCGCCAGCGACCAGGGATTATGCACATCGCCAAAGTAGCTGACCAGCGAACTGCCGCCATAGGCAAATTCGTGCATGTTGTTCTTGCCGACCAGCACCGCGCCCGCCCGCCTCAGCCGGCGGACGACTTCGGCATCTTCATTGGGAACGTGGTCCTTGTGCAGCGCGCTGCCGGAAGTGGTGAGCACGCCAGCGGTATCGATCAGGTCTTTGAGGCCAACCGGTATCCCGTGCAGCGGGCCACGCCACCGGCCGTGCGCAATCTCGCTGTCGGCCAGCCGTGCGGCTTCCAGAGCGCTTTCAGCGGCGATGGTGATAAATGCGTTGAGTTTTGGATTCAGTTTCTCAATGCGGGCGAGGCAGCCGCGGGTCAAGTCGACCGGCGAAATTTCGCGGCGGCGAATCAGGGGCGCGAGCTCTGAGATTGTGCGCGGCAGGTTCGGCAAGCGGTTCATGATATACGCCGCTGCGGGCAAGCGCGAGAAGTCAAAAACCCTTAACCGCGAAGACCGCACAGCACATCCGCAGAAAAAATCACACTCAAGCACAAACGCGCCCTAATGTGGAAGGCCTATAATCTTACCGTCGTCCCTGCGGGAGGATCTCACAAAAATGGCACACATGACCATGACGCCAGTTGTAACCTTCGGGTTTTTTGTCGATGGCCGCTGGATAGAGGACGGCGAAGCGGTCGAGATCCGCGCGCCTTACGACGGCGCCGTGATCGCCCGGGTGACGCAGGGGCGTCGCGAACATGCCGAGGCGGCGATTGCCGCGGCAGTAAAGGCATTCGGGACGACGCGGCGGCTGCCGACTTTCGAGCGCCAGCGCATCCTACGCCAGGTCGCCACCAACATCGCATTCCGCCGCGATGAGTTTGCCCGCACGCTGGCGCAGGAAGCGGGCAAACCGCTCAAACTGGCCCGTATTGAAGTGGACCGCGCCGTTTTCACTTTTAACGTCGCGGCCGAAGAAACCGCTCGCATCCACGGCGAGTATCTGTCGCTCGATTGGCAAGAATCAACGGCTGGCAGATGGGGCGTCACGCGGCGCTTCCCGATTGGCCCGGTTGCGGGCATCACGCCGTTCAATTTTCCTCTTAATCTTGTTGTCCACAAAGTCGCGCCGGCGATTGCGGCCGGTTGTCCCATTGTGCTGAAGCCGGCGCCGCAGACGCCGCTCTGTTCGCTGCTTCTGGCCGAGTGTGTGCAGCAGGCGGGCTGGCCCGACGGCGGCCTGAGCGTTCTGCCCTTGAGCAACGAAGATGCCGGCTTGCTGGTGACCGATGACCGCATCAAACTGATCAGCTTTACCGGCAGCGTGCCGGTGGGCTGGGACATCAAGCGGCGGGCCGGGAAAAAGAAAGTCGTGCTGGAGTTGGGCGGTAATGCCGGGGTCATCGTGCATTCCGACGCCGATCTTCAGTACGCGGCGGACCGCTGCATCACCGGCGGTTTCGCTTATGCCGGGCAGACGTGCATTTCGGTGCAGCGCATTCTTGTCGAACAGTCGGTCTACGGAAAATTCACTGAACTTCTGGTCCAGGGAGTGGAAAAATTGCGGCTGGGGGATCCGCTCGATGAAAACGTGGACGTCGGTCCAGTCATTCGGCAGAGTGACGTCGCGCGCACCGTGTCATGGATCGAGGAAGCGGTGCAGAGCGGAGCGCGCCTATTGTGCGGCGGCAAGGCCCAGGGTTCCATTGTGGAACCGACCGTCCTGACCGGCACTCGTCCCGAGATGAAGGTGAACTGCCAGGAAGTTTTCGGACCGGTAGTCACGGTCGAGCCTTATAACGGCTTTGACGAGGCGTTGCGTCGTGTCAACGATTCCCCTTTTGGGCTGCAGGCTGGATTGTTCACGCGCGACACCAAGCTGGTGTTCCAGGCATTTGAGGAACTTGAGGTGGGCGGACTGATTGCCGGCGATATCCCTTCGTTCCGCGTCGACCACATGCCCTATGGCGGTATCAAGGACTCGGGCGTGGGCCGGGAAGGCCTGCGTTATGCCATTGAGGACATGACCGAAATGAAACTGCTGGTGATGAACGTACGTTGATGAACGCCCATTGATGAACGCACGGTAAATCCCGGCCGGTGAATGCCGTCATGGTTTGAATCGTGTTCAAAAAATAATTTTTCCCGCCCGCGCCAAAAGTGCGCGACAAATTCTGCAGAAGTATTTACAATAACCAGTTTCATAGCCGCCACTGAAATCAGCTTGACGCCACACTTGTGGAGTCGCGAGGTTCAGCGGCCGCAACGGACAGCGCATGCCGCAGATTTTTCATCGCAGCTCGAACGTCCTGTCGCGCGCTACGGTATTCGGCGCGATTGTGGTCGTGGCTATCTTGAGCGGCGTGGTTTTTGAGCTGCAGCGTTCTCCTTACGTGACCTATGCCGGCGTGCGCAAGCCGCAGCCGGTGCCTTTCAGTCATCAGCACCACGTGACCGGCCTCGGCATTGATTGCCGTTATTGCCACACTTCGGTCGAGACTTCAAGTTTCGCCGGTATTCCGCCCACCAAGACGTGCATGAACTGCCACTCGCAGATCTGGACCAACGCGCAACTGCTCGAACCGGTGCGCGCCAGCTATCGCAGCGGGCAGTCGCTCGAGTGGTCGCGCGTGAACCAGCTTCCCGACTTCGTCTATTTCAACCACAGCATTCACGTCCACAAGGGGGTTGGCTGCAACACCTGCCACGGCCCGGTCGATAAAATGCCGCTGATGTATCAGGAAGCCTCGCTGCAGATGCAGTGGTGCCTGGACTGCCACCGCGCGCCCCAGAACAACTTGAGGCCGCGCGAGCAGGTGTTCAATATGCGGTATGAGCGGCCGTCGAAGGACAATCCGGTGGTGGTCGACGGGCAGAGCTTTACCGACCAGCAGGCTTTGGGCATGAAGCTCGTAGAGAAGTATCAGGTGCGTGGATTGCGGGATTTAACCAGTTGCAGCACGTGTCATCGTTAAACTGATTTACTAAAAATGAGCGAAGCAGGCAAAAATACGCTGGTACAGATAAGGCCAAAGACTGAGGTTTGTCCGGGCAAGAAGGACAAGCTGAATCTGGACGCCGTGCGCGGCCGCATGGAGCAGGCCGAGCAGCAGCACTCCGGCCCGGAATACTGGCGCAGCCTGGAAGAGTTGGCGGGAAGCGCGGAATTTCAGGATGCGTTGCACCGCGAGTTCCCCAAAGGCGCGTCGGAGTGGCTGGATTCGGTTTCGCGCCGCGGATTCCTGAAAGTCATGGGCGCATCGCTTGGCCTTGCCGGCATGACCGGCTGTGTGCGGCTGCCCATCGAGCCCATCGTCCCTTATGTGCGCCAGCCGGAAGAAGTGATTCCCGGCCGCCCGATGTTTTACGCCTCAGGCGTTACGCTCGGCGGATATCTAAGCCCCGTGCTGGTGGAAAGCCACATGGGGCGTCCGACCAAGATTGAAGGCAACGACCAGCACCCGGCCAGCCTGGGCGGCACTGACATCTTTACTCAGGCTTCGCTGCTGACCATGTACGACCCTGACCGCTCGCAGGACACCATGTCGATGGGCGATATGCGGTCGTGGCCGACGTTCATGAGCGCCATGCGCGGGCCGATGACGGCGCAGAAAATGACGCAAGGGTCGGGACTTCGCATTCTGACTCCGGCCATCTCATCGCCAACGCTTGCGGCGCAGCTACGCGATCTGCTGAAGCAGTTTCCGGGCGCGAAATGGCATGTCTACCAGCCGGTGAATCGCGACAATGTGCTCGAAGGCGCGAAGCTGGCCTTCGGACAGCCGGTCGAGACGCGCTATAACCTCGAAGCCGCAGACGTGATCGTCTCGCTTGATGCGGATTTCCTGTCCGCTGGATTCCCCGGCAACGTCCGCTACATCCGTGACTACGCGCAGCGACGCGATCCCGAAGGCAAGATGAACCGCCTGTACGCGATTGAGAGCACGCCGACCGCGACCGGCGCGAAGGCGGACCATCGAGTTCCGGTGCGGGCATGCGACATTCTGAAATTCATGCGCTCGATGTTTGCGCCGGGGCTCGCTCGGCTTGGCGGGGTGAACGAGCAACCTGCCGAGGCGGAGGTGGCAGAACTGCAGCTTGCGCATTCCATTGCAAATGATTTGCAGGCGCACCAAGGTGCGGGCATAGTCATTGTGGGCGATCATCAGCCGCCATCGGTTCACGCCCTTGCCCACTTCATAAATGCTGGGCACGGCAATGTCGGCAAGACAGTGTTTTATACCGACACCGTCGACGCCAACCCGATCAACCAGGCCGACTCGATCAAAGACTTGGCTGCCGACATTTCCGCCGGCAAGGTCGACTTGCTCGTCATCATGGGCTGCAATCCGGTCTACGACGCGCCCGCCGAGCTGAATTTCGCCGACCTGCTCAAGAGCGAAAAAGTCGCTATGCGCGTGCATCTCGGCCTTTATCAGGACGAGACCGCCGAACTGTGCCAGTGGCACGTCAATCAGGCGCACGAGTTGGAATCGTGGAGCGATGGCCGCGCCTGCGACGGCACCGTCAGCATCATCCAACCTCTGATTGCGCCACTTTACGGTGGCAAGAGCATGCACGAATTTGTCGCGCTGCTCGCCGGGCAAGCCGATGCGACCGGATACGACATTGTCCGCGCCTACTGGCAGAAGCAGCACGCCGGCGACTTTGGGTCTTTCTGGCGAAAATCGCTCCACGATGGCTGGATCGAGGGCACTACGTTCACCGCGAAGAGCGTTGCCACCGGGAAGTTGCCGGAAACAGACTACACCCGGGTCGGTGACGTCGAAATCAACTTCCGCCCCGATCCCACCATTCGCGGCGGCGAGTGGGCCAACAACGGCTGGCTGCAGGAACTGCCCAAGCCGATGACCAAGCTCACCTGGGACAATGCCGTGCTGGTCGGGCCCGCGATGGCCTCGCGACTGCAGCTTGCCACCAATGACGTGGTCGAGCTTGAAGTCGATGGTCACAAGGTACGGGGGCCGGTATGGATTCAGGCTGGGCATCCCGACAACTCGGTCACCACGTTCCTCGGTTACGGACGCAGGCGCGCCGGGCAGGTAGGCACCGGGCAGGGTTTCGACGTCAGTCCGCTGCGCTCAATCAAAGCGCCGTGGATTGCCAGCGGCAAGCTCACCAAGACCGGTGACACTTACAAACTCGCATCGACTCAGGGATATCAGTCGATGGATACGCCCGACGGCGGCCACCGCCCGCTGGTACAGGAAACTACGCTCGAGGAGTACCGCAAGGAGCCTGCGTTCGCGAAAGAGGACGAAGTGCCGCACGACGTGACGCTCTATCCGCCGGTCGATTACGCGAGCCAGCCCTACGCGTGGGGCATGGCGATCGACTTGAATTCCTGCGTGGGCTGCAACAACTGCATGATCGCCTGCCAGTCGGAAAATAACATCGCCGTGGTAGGCAAAGAGCAGACCCATATTGGCCGGCACATGCACTGGATCCGCGTCGACGCCTACTACCAGGGTGACCGCGACAATCCACGGGCGTTTTTCCAGCCCGTCCCCTGTATGCAGTGCGAAAACGCGCCCTGCGAAGTCGTCTGTCCGGTAGGCGCGACCCAGCACTCCACCGAAGGCCTGAACGACATGGTCTACAACCGCTGCATCGGGACACGCTATTGTTCGAATAACTGTCCCTATAAAGTGCGGAGGTTTAATTTCCTGCTGTTCCAGGACTGGGACACCGAGCAGTACAAGATGATGCGCAATCCCGACGTCAGCGTGCGCAGCCGCGGCGTGATGGAGAAGTGTACTTACTGCGTCCAGCGCATCAACGAAAAGCGCATTGACGCGGAGCGGGAAGACCGCAAGATTGCAGACGGAGAGATTGTCACAGCCTGCCAGCAGTCGTGTCCCGCCGGCGCCATCGTGTTCGGCAACGTGAACGACCCGAACAGCAAGGTTTCGAAATTGAAGGCGCTGCAGCGCAACTACAGCCTGCTGGGCGAGTTGAACACTCGTCCGCGGACGACGTATCTGGCGGAGATTCGCAACCCGAATCCTGAGATGAAAGCGTAACGATGGCAGACCAGTCAGAATTTTCGGTGAAGACGCCGCCGGTCATCGAACCGGGCCACACCTTCGGCACCATCGGCGAGAAGATCAGCTCGATCGTGCTGACCAAGCCGGTGACCCTCGGCTGGCTGGCTGGGACGCTGCTGATGTTTGGCCTGCTGCAGATGATGCTGTTCGCCATCGGCTATCTTTTCGTAAAGGGCACCGGCATCTGGGGCGTGACCATCCCGATCGGCTGGGGCTTCGCCATCGTCAATTTTGTGTGGTGGATCGGCATCGGCCATGCCGGAACGCTGATCTCTGCCATTCTCTGCTTGTTGCGGCAGTCGTGGCGCAACTCGATCAACCGGTTCGCCGAAGCCATGACGCTGTTTGCCGTGGCCTGCGCCGGCGTTTTCCCGGCGATTCACGTCGGGCGTCCGTGGCTGGCTTACTGGTTGTTCCCTGTCCCTAACACCATGGGCGTTTGGCCGCAGTTCCGCAGCCCGCTGCTGTGGGACGTGTTCGCGGTCTCAACCTATGGCACGATTTCGCTGGTTTTCTGGTTCGTGGGCCTGATCCCCGATTTGGCTACTTTGCGCGATCGCGCGGAAAATCCCATCACGCGCGTCATCTACGGCGCGCTCGCCATGGGGTGGCGCGGGTCGGCGCGGCACTGGCACCGCTACGAAACCGCTTATCTTTTGCTTGCCGGATTAGCCACGCCGCTGGTGCTCTCAGTCCATACCGTGGTCAGCTTCGATTTTGCGGTCAGCCTGGTCCCCGGCTGGCACACAACCATCTTCCCGCCCTATTTCGTCGCGGGCGCCATTTATTCCGGCTTCGCCATGGTGTTGATGCTGGCGATTCCTATCCGCGCCATCTACGGCCTGGAAGATTTCATTACCGACCGCCACCTGCAGAACTCGGCCAAGGTCATGCTGGCCACCGGACTGATCGTCGGCTATGGGTACATGGTTGAGGCGTTTATGGGCTGGTACGGCGGCGACCGCTATGACGCGTTCACGCTGTGGAACCGCCTGCATGGGCCTTACGCGTTCTGGTACTGGATGCTGCTCATCTGCAATATTGTGATTCCGCAAGTCTTGTGGATTCGCAAACTGCGCACCAGCCCGGTCTGGCTGTTCCTGGTTTCGGGCGTCGTGCTGGTGGGCATGTGGCTCGAGCGTTTTGTCATCGTGGTCATCGGCCTGCACCGCGACTTCATGACTTCGTCGTGGGGAATGTATTACCCGACCAAGTGGGACTGGATGACCTACATCGGAACCATCGGGCAGTTCCTGTTCCTGATGTTCCTGTTCCTGCGCGTGCTGCCCGCGATTTCGATCTTTGAAATGCGCACCCTCTTGCCGGAGGCGAAAGCGGAATGAAACGGCAACGCATTTACGGCATGCTGGCGGAGTTTGACACGGCCGAACATCTGATGGAGGCCTGCAACCACACTCGCGAAGCCGGATACAAGAAAATCGATGCCTACAGCCCGTTCCCCATCGAGGGACTGGCGGAGGCCATCGGTTTCCACAAAAACCATGTGCCTCTGGTGGTGCTGATCGGCGGCCTGTGTGGCGGCATCGGCGGCTATGCCATGCAGTACTGGATGTCGGCGATCGACTACCCGATCAACATCGGCGGGCGCCCGCTGAATTCCTGGCCATCGTTCATCATCATCACGTTTGAGATGACAATTCTGTTTGCGGGCCTTTCCGCGGCGCTGGGCATGCTTGCGCTGAACGGATTGCCGATGCCCTACCATCCGGTCTTTAACGTGCCCCGCTTTGCCATGGCCACCAAAGACCGGTTCTTCCTGATTATTTTCTCGTCTGATCCGAAATATGACACGGCCGGCGTGCGCGCTTTCCTGACCGGGTTGGGGCCGCGTTCGCTGACGGAGGTGCCGAACTGATGGCGCGCCTCCAGAACATTGCCGCGCTCGCAGGCCTGGCCGCCGTGATGGCGACCTCTGGCTGCCGGCTTGATATGCAGGTGCAGCCGCGGATCAACCCCATGGCGAAGAGTTCCTTCTTCCCTGACCATCGCTCAGAGAGGCCGCCGGTGGAGGGTACGGTCGCGCGCGGCCAGTTGCACGAAGACGCTTATCTTTTCACCGGTAAAGTCAACGGAAACCCCGGAGCAGCCCTGCCGTTCCCGCTGACGCGCGAAGTGCTGGACCGCGGCCGCGAGCGCTACAACATTTTCTGCGCGCCCTGCCATTCACGAGTGGGCGATGGCAACGGATTCATTCCGTCGCGCGGCTTTGCCCGTAAGCCACCCTCGTTTCACATCGAGCGGTTGCAGAAAGCGCCGGTTGGATATTTTTACGACGTCATCACCAACGGCTTTGGCATCATGCCCGATTATGCTTCGCAAATCCCGGTGCGCGATCGCTGGAGCATCGTCGCCTATGTGCGAGCTCTGCAGTTGAGCCAGAGCGCCTCGCCCGCCGACCTGCCCTCGGGCCAGGCGGTGCCGTTGCCCGCGCCGAAGTATAAAGATATTGGGACCGGTGCGACCCTGCCGGTCGAGGCCCCGGAAATGAAGTCCGGGTCCGAGGAAGAAAAGAAATGAGCGCGCCGAAGGTTCAACAACTCGATTTGTCGGCGCCGCCGGTGGTGAAGACCATCGCCGGGCGATCGCTCGTGATCGCCGCGCTGTTCTCGCTGGCCGCGCTCTATTTGGCTTTTTCCCGCCCGGAGGAACTGTTCCGCGGATACCTGATCGGCTACATGTGCTGGCTCGGCATCGCGATCGGATCAATGGCCATCCTGATGATCCGCCACCTGACCGGCGGCGGCTGGGGTATGGTCATTCGCCGCATACTCGGCGCGGCGATGCGCACCATGCCGGTGCTCACGGTCCTGTTCATTCCCATCGCAATCGCGGTGGTAAAGCACAGCAGCATGTATCCCTGGCTGCGCCCGCTGGAGAGCATTGAAAACGAACATCTGCGCGCGCACCTGGAGCAGATCACCAAGACCTACCTAAACGTAGGAGGTTTCCTCGGCCGGGCGGTCTTCTACTTCGTGGTATGGAACGGGCTCTCCTATTTTCTGACCCGCTGGTCGAAAGAGCAGGACGCGCCCAATGGCCCCGACAATACGAGCAAATTCAAGGCCATCAGCGGCCCGGGCCTCATCCTGATCGGGCTAACCATCTCGTTCGCGGGAATTGACTGGGTCATGTCGCTCGATCCCAGCTGGATCTCGACCATCTTCGGGCTCATCATACTGATCACCGGCGTGCTTTCCGCCATGTGTTTCTCGGTTGTGGTTGAGCGCATCCTGGTCGAGTACAAGCCGATGTCGGAAATGCTGCAGGAATCCTTCGTCCACGACCACGGAAAGTGGATGCTGGCTTTTACCATGGTCTGGGCCTATTTCAATTTCTCGCAGTGGCTCATCATCTGGAACGGCAACTTGCCGTCGGAGATCAGTTATTACATGCGCCGGTTGCATGGTGGCTGGGACAAAGTCGGGCTGGCGCTGGTAGTGTTCCACTTCTTTTTGCCGTTTGCCATGCTGCTGTCGCGGCCGATCAAGCGCGATATTCGCCGCCTGGTCCGCATCGCGGTCCTTCTATTGTTCATGACCTATGTCGACTTGTTCTGGATCGTCGAGCCGAACTTTTCCGACACTTTCAGGATCACTCCGGCGGACGTGATCGTCCCCGTGGCGATTGGCGGATGGTGGCTGTGGGCATTCTTCCGCAACTTGGCGGCATTGCCGCTGCTGCCGGCCTATGATCCGGCTGCGGGTGAGGTGTTTGAACCGGCTCATTCCTAGACCACATTTATGAGTACGCACATGGACAAACACGATAAGCAGGCAGCGCACGGCGGCTTCGAGCGCGAAGACCTCGGCGTGGCCGGCGTCGTCTACGCTCTCATCGGGCTGGCAGTGTTCTGTCTGGTCGTGCATTTTCTGGTCACCGGTCTATACGGAGTGCTCGAGCGCTTCTCCGACACCCAGGGCGCCAACGCTCCCATGAGCCCGCTGATTACCGATGTTCCGACGGACACGCGGCATGTTGCGAAAGACTACCCGCAGGCCAAGTTCCCGAATCCCAAGCTCGAAGAGGATGAACTGGGGCAGTTTAAGTCGATTCTCGCGGCACAGGAAGAAACGCTGAACAGTTATGGATGGGTCGACCAGCAGGCTGGCGTCGCGCACATTCCCATCGATCAGGCCATGAAACTGCTGGCGCAGCGAGGGATGCCGGTGAACGCCGAAGCCGCCGCCCCGCATACGGCCGCCGTTTCCAGCGGCACGAGCGGAAAGAAAGGCAAGAAGTGAAGATTCATCGCCAAATCGCGGCGCGCTGCATGCAGGTTGCCTGCCTGACCCTTGCTGCCGCATGTGCAGCGCTGGGACAGGGGCGCCCGATGATGGATGGCGGCATCATGAGTCCGCCTGCCAACCAGCGTCCGCCAAAGCTTGAGAATGTCGGTGTCGAGCAGCGCCTCGATTCCCAGGTTCCCGCCGACCTCGCCTTCCGCGACGAAACCGGCAAGTCAGTCCATCTCGGCGATTACTTCGGACGAAAACCGATCATTCTGAACCTGGTCTATTACCGCTGCCCGATGCTTTGCGGGGAAGTGCTGGCCGGACTGACCGGTTCGATGCGCATGGTGAAATTCGACGTCGGGCACGAATACGACGTGATCACGGTCAGTTTCGATCCGACCGAGACGCCGGAAACCGCCGCCGACAAGAAAGCAGAATACCTGCGCCGCTATGGGCGCGACGGGGCGGGAGCGGGCTGGCATTTCCTGACCGGCAGCGCCGACTCGATCAATGCACTTACCAAAGCGGTCGGCTTCCAGTACCAATATGACGCGAAGATCAATCAGTACGCCCATGCCACCGCGATCATGGTGCTCACTCCACAGGGCCGAATTTCGCGCTATTTCTACGGCGTGGATTTTCCGCCCAAGGACCTGCGCCTCGGCCTCGTCGAAGCCTCCGCGGGCAAGATCGGCTCGCCGGTCGATCAGGTGCTGCTCTACTGCTATCACTACGATCCGGCCACGGGAAAGTACGGCGCGATCGTCGCCAACATTTTGCAGCTGGGCGCGGGGCTGACCATCGTGATCTTGGGAATCCTGTTATTCATTCTGATCCGCCTCGGGCCGAAGTCGGGCCAGGGCAAGGCGGTGGGCCAGGTGGGATATGTTCGATAATTTTCCATTATGGCCGGAGCAGGCCTCGTCGGTGGCGGCGAGCGTCGACGCGCTCTATATTTTCTTCCTGATCGTATCGATCGGGATGACTGCCCTGTTGTATTTCATCCTGATCTTCTTCGCCGCGCGTTACCGCCGGCAGCCGGGTATCAAGGCCACTCCGAACGAGGGTTCGCTGGTACTGGAACTGTCCTGGTCCATCGCACCCATGTTCGTATTCGTCGCCATGTTCCTGTTCGGCGCGGTCGTTTTCTTCCAGGAGCGCACGCCGCCCAAAGACGCGACCGAGGTCTACGTCGTAGCCAAGCAGTGGATGTGGAAGCTCGAGCATATGGAAGGGCAGCGCGAGATCAACGAACTGCATGTGCCTGTGGGCCAGAACGTCAAGCTGATCATGACTTCGCAGGACGTGATTCACAGTTTCTTCGTTCCTGCGTTCCGGCTGAAGACTGACGTGCTGCCCGGCCGGTATACGATCATGTGGTTCCGCGCGACCAAACCCGGCACCTATCACCTGTTCTGCGCCGAGTACTGTGGCACGCAGCATTCCGGCATGATCGGTTCGATCGTGGTGATGGAGCCTGCGCAGTATCAGGCGTGGACCAACGGCGGATCCACCGGCCCGCTTTCGGTTGAGGGAGAAAAGCTGTTCAGCGAGTTGGGCTGCGCGACGTGCCACCGCCAGGACGCGCAGGGACGCGGGCCGGCCCTGGCCGGAGTGTTTGGCCGCCCGGTGACGCTCGAAGACGGCCGCACCGTTGTGGCCGACGAAAACTATCTGCGGGAATCGATCATGGATCCGCAGGCAAAGATTGTTCGCGGCTACAAGCCGGTGATGCCGACCTTTCAGGGATTGGTCACCGATGAACAGATGGGGGCGCTGGTCGCTTACATCAAGTCGCTGGCGCCGGCCAAGCCGGCGGACGTGCTGAACAAGGCCAGTTTGACGGCACCGGACCGGGCCGCCGCAAAAGGGGGTCAGGCGCGATGAGTACGCCCGCAGCAATTGTTCCCGCCGTTGAACGCGAGGATTACCTCAACAAGGAATATGGTGTGTGGTCGTGGCTGTTGACGGTCGACCACAAGCGCATCGCCTTGCTTTACCTGGCTTCGGTCACTTTCTTTTTCTTCATTGGGGGGATCTTTGCGCTGCTGGTGCGGCTTGAGTTGCTGACGCCGGCCGGCGACCTGATGCAGGCCGATACCTACAACAAGGCCTTCACCATGCACGGCATGGTGATGGTGTTTTTCTTCCTCATCCCCGTTGTTCCGGCGGTGCTGGGTAATTTCCTGATTCCGCTGATGATCGGGGCCAAAGACCTGGCTTTCCCGCGCATCAACCTGCTGAGCTGGTACCTCTATATCTTTGGCGGCAGCCTGATGGTCCACTGCATGCTGACCGGCGGGGTCGACACCGGCTGGACGTTCTACACGCCCTTCAGCACTGCCTTCACCAACACCAAGATCATTGAAGCGGGCTTGGCCGCCTTCATGGCGGGGTTCTCTTCCATTCTGACCGGCTTGAACTTCATCGTGACCATTCATCGCATGCGTGCGCCGGGAATGACCTGGTCGCGGCTGCCTTTATTCGTGTGGGCGCACTACGCGACCAGCATTATTCAGATTCTGGGCACGCCGGTCATTGCCATCACGATTCTCCTGGTCGCGGCCGAGCGCCTGTTCCATCTGGGCGTGTTCGATCCTAAACTCGGCGGTGATCCGCTACTGTTCCAGCATTTGTTCTGGTTCTATTCCCACCCGGCGGTCTACATCATGATTCTGCCGTCGATGGGCGTGATCAGCGAACTAATTGCCTGTTTCTCGCGCAAGCGCATTTTCGGCTACAACTTTGTGGCGCTCTCGTCGATCGGCATTGCCGTGATCGGGTTCATCGTGTGGGCCCATCACATGTTCGTGGCCGGCATCTCGCTCTATGCCGCGCTGATCTTCTCGGCCCTGACCTACCTGGTCGGAGTGCCCTCGGCGATCAAAACCTTCAACTGGACGGCCACGATGTACAAGGGTTCGATCCGCTACGACGCGCCCATGCTTTATGCGTTCGGTTTCCTCGGACTTTTCATCGTCGGGGGCCTGACCGGATTGTTCCTGGCCGCGCTGGGCATCGATGTCCACGTCACCGATACATATTTCGTAGTCGCTCATTTCCATTACATTATGGTCGGCGGGACCCTGATGGCCTACCTTGGCGGGATCCATTTCTGGTGGCCCAAGATCACCGGACGCTTGTATCCGGAAGGTTGGGCGCGTCTGGCCGCCCTGATCGTATTCGTGGGGTTCAACCTGACGTTCTTCCCGCAGTTCATTCTCGGCTACGTCGGTATGCCGCGGCGCTACTATCAGTATCCTCCGGAGTTCCAGGTGCTGAACATTCTCTCGACCGCCGGCGCCACGATTCTCGGGCTCGGCTACCTGCTGCCGATGATCTATTTGACCTGGTCGATGCGCTACGGCAAGCCCGCACCCGACAATCCGTGGCACGCCGCCGGCTTGGAGTGGACCGTGCAGTCTCCGCCCACGACGTTCAACTTCCCGCAGGAGCCGGTCGTGACCTGGGAAGCCTATAACTACGACGAGATTGACGATGTTCACCCGCACGAGGAGGCCCCCGTTGCACGATAGCGCAGCCACGGCCCATCACGCGGCCCACGATAATCCGGCCCTGCTTCACCACTTCGCCGAGGAAAGCCAGCAGCGCAACGCGGCGAGCCTGGGCATGTGGGTGTTTCTGGCGCAGGAAGTCATGTTTTTCGGGGGGTTGTTCTGTGCCTATCTGATCTACCGGCTGAAGTATTTCGGAGATTTCGGCGCAGCCAGCCAGACACTTGACATCAAGCTCGGCGCCACCAATACGATTGTCCTGATCGGCAGCAGCTTAACCGTTGTCTTCGCCGTCTGGGCGGCGAAGAACGGCAGGCGCTCCATGCTGCTGATCAACCTGGTGCTCACGCTTATCCTCGGCTGTGCGTTTCTCGGAATCAAGGCCGTCGAGTACCGCTCCAAATTCGTGGAACACCACGTGCCCGACCTGGGATTTCACATGGACGAGCCGACCCACATTCCCGGCCATCCCGATATTCCGGTCAACCAGCGGCACGCGGAAATGTTTTTCTCGCTTTACTTCATCATGACCGGGCTGCACGCGCTGCACATGATCATCGGCATCGGTCTTTTCCTGTGGCTGCTGATCATGGCCTGGAAAGGCCGCTACACGCCGCAATACAACACGCCCGTTGAAATCGGCGGGCTGTACTGGCACTTTGTCGATCTGGTGTGGATTTATCTTTTCCCCCTGCTTTATCTAATTGACCGGCATCCGTGAGCGAACTTATGTCTGATCAACACGAAGAACACTCATCCTCGCTGGGTTTTTACGTCGGCATCTGGATCACGCTGATGGTCTGCACCGGCATCACGGTGTGGGCGGCGTTCCTTGACCTCCATCAGTTCAATGCCGCCGTTGCCCTGATCATCGCCACGTTCAAGGCCACGCTGGTCGTCCTGTTCTTCATGCACCTGCGCGGGGCCGGCGAAAGGCTCATCAAGGTCTGGGTCATCGCCAGCATCTTCTTCATGCTGGTGCTGATTGCGTTGTCCATGGCGGATTTTGGCACGCGGCTTTGGAGCTAGAAGTTAGAATCTCTCCTCAGTGACGCCATCGCAAAACCCCGGCGCCTTCCGCATCTTGAAACCTACCGCGGCAGAGCTTGACGCTGCCGGACTGGCCGATAAACTGCGCTCGCGCCTGCGGGGCGAAGTTCGGTCCGATGCTTCCGCCCGCGCCCTCTACGCCACCGACGCCTCGAACTACCGGCAGGTCCCGATCGGGGTGGTTTTCCCACGCGACAACGACGACGTGCTGGCGGCCCTGGAAGCCTGCCGGCAGTTTGGCGCGCCGATCCTGGGCCGCGGGGCTGGCACGTCGCTCGCCGGGCAGTGCTGCAACGTTGCCGTGGTGATGGATTTCTCGCGGCACATGGACCGGATTATCGAGATCGATCCTGATCGCCGCATTGCGCGGGTTCAGCCCGGGGTGGTGCTCGATACGCTCCGCAATGCTGCCGAAAAGCACGGCCTCACCTTCGCTCCGGATCCTGCCTCGCATGACCGCTGCACGCTCGGCGGCATGATCGGCAACAACTCCTGCGGCGTACACTCCGTGATGGCCGGAAAGACCGACGACAACATCGAGACGCTCGATATCGTCACCTACGGCGGCACAAGGATGCGCGCCGGACAGACGTCGCCAAGCGAATTGAATGCTTTGGCTGCGCGACCGGGCCACGAAGGCGAAATCTACCGCAAGCTGCAGGCGTTGACCGCGACATACGCTCCCCTGGTTCGGCAACGCTTTCCCAACATTCCGCGCCGGGTCTCTGGATACAACCTCAACTGGCTGCTACCGGAGAACGGTTTTCATGTAGCTCGAGCCTTGGTCGGCTCGGAAGGCACTTGCGTGACGGTGCTGGAAGCCACGTGCCGCCTGGTGTCCAGCCCGCCGCAGCGAGTATTGCTGGTGGTCGGCTTCCCCGACATTTATCAGTGCGCCGACCACATCCCCCAAATCCTCGAACACAAGCCGATTGGGCTGGAGGGCTTCGACGATGTTCTGGTTGGATATACGCGCCGCAAACAAATGAATGCCGAGGGCCTGGCTCTTCTTCCGGACGGCGGAGGTTGGCTCCTGGTGGAATTTGGCGCGGAAAGTAAAGCTGCCGCCGAGGCGCAGGCGCGAGGGCTCGTGGATTCGCTGAATGCGGGCCCCATCCGGCCCAATCTGCGTCTCGTAACCGATGCGACGCATTCCCGCCGTTTGTGGGAAGTCAGGGAATCGAGCCTGGGCGTCACCTCTCACGTCCCCGGTGAGCCGCTGCATTGGGAAGGCTGGGAAGATTCGGCGGTTGCACCGGAAAAGCTGGGCGCGTACCTGCGCGACCTGCGCAAGCTGATGGTCTCGTTCGGATACGATGGCTCGTTCTATGGTCACTTCGGGCATGCCTGCGTGCACACCCGCATCAACTTTGATCTGCAGTCGCGGGCGGGCGTCGTAAGATTCCGCCGGTTCATGGAAGAAGCTGCCGACCTGGTCATCGGCTATGGTGGTTCGCTCTCCGGCGAGCACGGCGACGGTCAGGCCCGTGCGGAACTGCTGCCGAAAATGTTCGGTCCTGATCTCATGCGGGCATTTGCCGAATTCAAATCGGCCTGGGATCCCGACTGGAAGATGAACCCGGGCAAAGTGATTGCCGCAAACAAGCTCGACGAAAATTTGCGGCTCGGCTCGACCTATGCGCCGTGGCAGCCGCAGACACGTTTCGCGTTTCCCGACGATCACGGCAGCCTGGCCGAAGCTACGCTCCGCTGCGTGGGTGTGGGAAAATGCCGCCGCGACGAAGGCGGAGTGATGTGCCCGAGCTTCCGGGTCACGCGCGACGAAGCCCACTCGACGCGCGGGCGCGCCCACTTACTGTGGGAGATGGCGAAAGGCGAAGTCATCCGCGATGGCTGGCGCAGTCAGGAAGTTAAGCAGGCACTCGATTTGTGCCTGGGCTGCAAAGGCTGCAAGAGCGATTGCCCGGTCGGTGTGGATGTTGCGACCTATAAGTCGGAGTTTCTGTCGCACCATTACCAGGGCCGCATCCGCCCGCGATCGCATTTTGCCTTTGGCTATGTGGACGCGTGGGCGCGCCTGGGATCGTGGCTGCCGGAGCTGGCGAATTGGTTCACGCAGACTCCGCTGTTACGCGACCTGGCAAAATGGGGGGCGGGTGTGGCCCCAGCGCGCAACATCCCGCCGCTGGCTTCGCAGAGTTTCGTGAAGCTATTTCAGCGGAGAGACAGACCCGGCCCCTGTGCCCGCCCGCGCGTGTTGCTGTGGCCCGATACCTTCAACAACTACTTTCTGCCTGCCACCGCGCTGGCCGCGGTCGAGTTCCTGGAGCATGCCGGTTTCACCGTCACTCTGCCACGCGAAAAACTTTGCTGCGGCCGCCCGCTTTATGACTTCGGCAGGCTCGACCGGGCCGAAGCGCTGCTGCGCCGCATTCTTGACGCGCTTGCGGGCGAAATCGCCGCCGGGATCCCCGTGATCGTTCTCGAGCCGAGCTGCGCGTCGGTCTTCCGCGACGAGCTTTGCAATCTGCTGCCGAATGACGACCGTGCGCACGCGCTCGCGCGGCAAACATTTCTCTTGAGCGAGTTTCTGGAGACGCACGCCGACGAGATCTCCTGGCCGCGCCTCGAGCAGAAAGCTCTCCTGCACGGACACTGCCACCACAAAGCCATCATGAAACTGACGGCCGAGGAGTCGCTGCTGAAGCGCATTGGCATCGACGTCACCCAGCCGGCCCCGGGGTGCTGCGGGATGGCGGGGGCCTTCGGTTTCGAACGGGAAACCTATGACGTTTCGATGGCTATCGGCCAACTGGAATTGCTTCCCGCCGTCGCCAAGACCCCGGACGACTGGCTCATCATCGCCGACGGGTTCAGCTGCAGAGAGCAGATTGGCCAGGCTTCCGGACGCCGGGCCTTGCATGTGGCCGAGGTCCTGCGGCTCGCGTTATCCGCTAAGTAGCTGATAATAAGACACTTGCAAGACTGCAACCTCCTGCTCTCGCCAAGCCTGCCGGTTTCTGGAACAATGGAGATTGCCACGCCTTGGGTCGGCGGCTTCAAGCTCGCTGTCGACCGCCGAACAGGCCATTCTTAGCCATGGAACGCGAACTTACCATCCCGCGCATTATTTCTGAAGATCTGCCGGCCACGTCCACGGCGGTTGCGACACCGCTGCGGGGCGTAGTTCTAGCCCTGATTCAGTTCGATGTTTGTGAGGAGATTCGGCTGGATGTGCTGCGCGAAATTCTGGGCGCGCGGGCAGCGCAGGCGGCGTTCAAGCACCATGCGCCCGGTTATGTTCGTTACCAGCGCCCGCCGGTCGAGGAACCGTTCGATCCGGTGGTGCTCGAACCGGGCGAGCACTTGCAGGGGACCATCCAGTATTTCGATTACGGCGTCGTCAGCATTGCGTTTGAAGTCCCGTTCGCCGGCGATTGGAGTTCGCTGGTGCAACTCGCGAGCCGCTGGGTTTCGGAAACCAATTTTGAGGCGATGGCGGAAAAGATCGTGCGTGAGAAGCTGCAGCGCGCCGCGCCGGCACTGGTGAAGCCTTACACCGCCGACCCCTGGCTGCAGGAAGATTACTTCATCTTTCATGTGCGCGAAGCGGACGGAGCGCCTTCCGCCGGAAAAATGCTGGAGCAATACGGCAGTTGCATCGCTCAAATCGTGCGCGGCGAGACCGCGACGCTCTCCGACGGCGAACTGCAGGAAATCCTGCAATCCCGAATCTCGTATTACCCGAACGATCTGGCTGTCATCGGCTGGAACGCAGCGTTTCTCTATGACACCGAAGCCGGGGCTGAGACCGCGATCCAGTTGTTGCAGTACGCGAATTCGCAGTTGCTGGAGTTTCGCTATTACGACGAACTGCTTACGCGCGAACTGGAAAGAGTCTACGACTTCCTCGAAACCGGCGGCACCGGCCTGTGGTCTCGTTGGCGAACCGCGCGCGCAGCGTCCAAGTTGCATACCGTTCTGCTCGACGTGAACGAACTCACCGAGCGCGCCGACAACGCCATCAAATTTCTCAGCGACATGTTTTCGGCGCGTCTTTACAAGCTGGCCGCCTCCAAGGTCGGGGTGCCGGATTATAAGAACTTGGTGCAGCAGAAGCTGGCGACGGCCGAAGAGTTGTATCGGTTCATGGTCGACCAGTTTAACCAAAGCCGCGCCTTCGTGCTGGAACTGATGGTCGTGATCATTCTCATCATTGAGCTGATCTGGGTGTTTCGGGGCAAGCCGCTCTAGTCCCGCGCTTTCCTCACTTCCGATTGCCTCCTTGCACTGCCTGCGAGTAGATTGGTGTGTCTTGCCGCGAGGAAATTGTGGCCCGAGTTTTCCTGATCGATACTGACACTGCCTCCGATGACGCCGTTGCGCTGATTATGGCCTTGCGCGCTCCCGGCGTGAGAGTGGCCGCCATCACTACTGTGGCCGGCAATATCGGCGTGGGGCAGGCGACGAGAAATGCGCTCTACACGGTGGAGTTGTGCGGCGCGGATGTTCCGGTCTACGCCGGTTCCGCCCGTCCGCTCACGCGCCCTCATCAGGACGCAACCTGGTTTCACGGCAAGGATGGGCTCGGTGACCACGGGTATCCGGCGGCCCGCCGCGCTGCCGAGAAGTTGCACGGCGTCGACGCGATCCTGGAAACGGCGCAGAAAAATCCCGGCCTGGTTGTGGTCACGCTGGGCCCGCTGACCAACGTCGCGCTGGCCCTCGCGCGCGATCCCGGCCTTGTCAAGAACGTGTCGCGATGCGTGGTGATGGGCGGTGCGCCTTGCTGCGAAGGGAATGTCACGCCGGCGGCCGAATTCAACATCTGGGTCGACCCTGAAGCGGCGCGGATGGTCCTGTTGAGCGGCCTGCCGATCGAACTCGTCGGCTGGCACCTCTGCCGCGGTGATGCTGTGATCAAGCCTCCCGATATCGACAGAGTGCTGGCGCTCGATACTCCCGTTGCCCGTTTTGCCATCGAGAGCAACAGCCACGCCCGCCTGGCGCTGAAGATTCAGACCGGCGAGGACGGAATCTGCCTGCCCGATCCCGTGACCATGTGCCTTGCGCTCGATCCTTCGGTTGGATCGTGGTCCGAACACTTTGTCGAAGTCGCGACACATGACGAGTTGACCCGTGGCATGACCATTATCGATCGGCTGAATGTTTCCGAAGACGACCGCAATCGCGCCACTTGGGAGCATGCTCTTCAGGGCGGGCGAAAGGCACAAATCTGCTGGACGATCGACAACGATCGATGGAAGCAGGCGCTGATGCGGGCACTCAGCTAGATCACATGTGTGCGAAGAATTGGGCAAGTCAATGCTTGGGCTGAAAGACAAACGAGTGCTGATCACCGGCGGCGCGAGCGGCATCGGCGCAGCGACTGCCGCCCGCTTCATGGAAGAAGGCTCCAGGGTGTGCGTGCTCGACTGCGGCACGAAAACGGAGCTACAAATTCGCGAACAGATTCCCGGCCTCGCCGGTTCTGTCATCGCGGATGTCTCCGACTTGTCTCAGGTGCAGGCTGCCTTCGCCGCTGCCGTGCAAATCATGGGCGGCGTCGACATTCTCATCAACAACGCCGGCATCAGCATCCGCCACAACTTTCTCGACATCACTCCCGACGAATGGGACCGCGTGATCGCAGTGAACCTGACCGGAGTCTTTTATGTTGCGCAAACCGCCGCGCGGCACATGTGGGCACGCGGCAGTGGAGTAATTCTACAGACGGCTTCCACCAACGGTGTCATGGGATATCCGTTTTATGCCGATTACAACGCCTCCAAGGCCGGAGTGATTGAGCTGACGAAATCCATGGCCCTTGAACTCGCGCCGAAGGTTCGCGTGTGCGCCGTTGCGCCCGGTTATGTTCTCACCCCCATGCAGCGGGCTGAGTACACCGATGAAATGCTGGAAGCAGTGAACTCAAAGATTCCCCTGCGCCGCCACGCCAAGCCCGAGGAGATCGCCGGCCTGTTTGCCTATCTCGCCTCCGACGACGCCGCTTACGCGACCGGCCATGTTTTTACTATGGACGGCGGCGAGACAGCCGGCGGGCTGGCCAGCCGCTAAGAGAAGTTACACCTGCGCCGAACGCCCTCGTACCAGGCGCGCCCCCAGCCTTCCGATCCGCACCAGCCGATAGAGCAGCGCCAGCGGCCCGCTTAAGTGAATCGCGTTCCATTCGCCCGGGCCGGGCGTGAAGGCCAGACGAGAAACGAAGCGCGCGCGGTCGCCCGCCCGCTCTCGGAAGCGCAACATCTGTCGAAAATAAGCCAGCGATTCCGGAGCGGGAGCGCGGTCCGTGAAAATCTGGTTCGCCGTCTCATCCGCCAGCGCTCCTGCGGCGGGATCGCGCGCGCGTCCGAGTTCGAGAGGAACCGAAATTCTCGCCTGCAGCAGGCGATTCGCCAGGTCAACACCGACCCGCAGGATGCGCAACACCCCGAGAGCCCGCGCCCTTTCAGTCAGCGCGGCCCAGTCGAGGGGCTTTCGAAACAGGCGGGACAAATCGCACAACCAGATCAATCGCGACCAACAATGTTTCGCTGCATGTACGCACAGGACCAGGACCAGGTCTTCCAGCGCCATCTGTCGAATGTCGGTTCCCGAAAACGATTTGGACCTCGCCGCCGCACAAAGTGCATCCATGTCGAAATCTACGGCATAGAAGCGGGGAAGAATTCCCCACTTTAATTCCAGCAGATTGCGCTGGCTGCCGTAATCGAAAGTCATTTCATATCCGACTTTGAGATAGCGCCTCCGCTCCTCCTCGGAAAGCCGCAAGCTTGGTGTGTAGCCGAGTTTCTCGGCGACGGCCTGCGCCGCAACCAGATCGCGCGCCCGAATCAGCACATCCAGATCGCCCGCCTGCCGCATGGCCATATCGCCATAGGCCAGTTCCGAGAGAACCAGTCCTTTGTAGGGAATGGCCTCGACGCCCGCGGCTCCCAGCGCGCCCAGCACGCGCAGCAGTTCGCGTGCCTGCAGCAATGATCGGTGTACGTTGAGCGTGTAGCGCCTGCCCAGCTCGGCACTCAGCACCTTTGGGACAGCCGGCTCGCCGATCTTCGCGAGCGCAACATAGAGAAGAGCAGTGACGCAGTGGTGGTCCGCCAGCGCGAGCAGTCGGTTCCATTGTTCGTCGTTTAATAGGCAGCAGGCCGCCCGCAACTGCCCGTCGTTCGGCCGCGTCGCGCAGGCCTCGAGCAGCACCTTAAACTCAGCCGAGTCCGGCCCGGCGACGGGCGGCGCAGCGGTTTCTGCTCTATCGATGCTTGCGTCCTCTGCTGTGTTCAAGAACGCTCCACACACTCGGCTCCATGATACAAGCCCGCCGCCAGTCCATTGGGCCGATTACCTTGGTCACAGGAAATCAGCGACCTGAACTGTCATAATCTTTCAGAGAAGTCTCCACCCTTTATGGACGTAAAGACTGCCAGACCGACCCGCCGCAGCACTCGAGTGCGAGTTCAGATTCCGGTATTGCTCACCAGTATGGACCGCCAAAATCCGTTCTCCGAGGAATGCCTGGTGCTCATCGCCAGCCCGCAAGGCTGCGGATTCCGTAGCTCCCGTGCATTGTCCGTAGGAGCTCCCGTGATGCTCAGCAATTTGCCCAACGGGGGCAGCGTGACGGCATCGATCGCCAGTTGCCTGCCGCTGGGCAATGACGGTCGTCAGTTCCTGCTCGGCGCGTCTCTTTACACGCATGGCAACTGTTGGGGAATCACCAATCCGCCGGCAGACTGGGCCGATAGCGAGGACGCAGCCGCGGCGGCCGCCAGCTCGACACCCCGCAAAGATGTTTGGCCTTACCACATGTATTCGGCGCGCGGCGAAACCCACCCGGGTCGAAGATAAACGAGCGCACGACCTTCCTTACCAGCCTTGGCCAGTTTCTGTCCTCGGCAGTGTCCGATCCACGCATCTGCAAGATCGCCTTTCGTAACCTCCTCGGTTACCGGCCTCATGCCAAACTGCCGTTGAGCCGATATGTCATTGAGTGCACGAACCCATCTTCGCCCGAACTCGTTCCAGGCCCTTGGGGAAGTCGCTGCCCCCAGCCCGGACAAAACGACCGTGAACCGCAGCCCGCGCCGGCCGCCCCGAGCCAAGCTTCGCGGAACGATCCTGGCACTGGTTCTGCTGCCGAACCGCCGACAGCACCGCGGCGCGCTCCATCAGCTCTCCATGAGCGGTGGGCTGCTGCATGTCGATAAACCGCTCGACGAAGGCATTCCCGTCGAACTGGTTTTCCATCTCAAGGACAACACCATCCGCGAAATCGTCGTTCCCCTGCTTCCCATGTGGGCCACGCGCGGCTGGCTCCAGCCATTCCGTTTCCCCGAGCTTTCCAACGGCGGAAAACAAGCGCTAAGAGAAAGCCTCCGCCCATTCCTCGCAGCTGAAGAACACCGCTAGGTCTTGATCTCCGACCTACGGACTCCTGCTCCTCGTCCGCAGCTATACTGATACTCCAAATTACTCGCTGCGAGAGAACAGGATCCCACATGCGACTGGAGCACAAAGTGGCCTTGATCACCGGAGGCACGTCGGGAATCGGCGAGGCCACGGCCGTTCTATTTGCTCGGGAAGGCGCGAGGGTGGCGGTCACCGGGCGCGACGAAGTCCGCGGGCGCGCCGTCGCGAGGCGCATTCTCGAGTATGGAGGCACGGCCATCTTCGTTAGAGCCGACGTCCGTCAGGTTGCCGATTGCAAACGTTCGGTCGACGAGACGCTGCACGCCTTCGGCGCTCTCGACATCCTGTTCAACAATGCGGGTGTGTTCATCCCGCAGACCGCCCTGGAGTGTTCCGAAGAGGCGTGGGACTTGCAGATCGACATCAATCTGAAAGGCACGTTCCTGATGTCGAAATATGCGCTCCCGCCCATGATCGCCAAAGGTCGCGGCGTCATCGTCAACAACGCGTCCGGCTGGGGACTGGTCGGGGGCGACAAAGGCGTTGCCTACTGCGCTTCGAAAGGCGGCGTGGTCTTGCTGACCAAGGCTCTGGCGGTCGATCACGGCCGGCAGGGAATTCGCGTGAACTGCATCTGTCCCGGCGACGTGGACACGCCCATGCTGCCGGAAGACGCGAAACTGCGCGGCCTGGAATGGAAGACTTATCTGGCAGGGTGCGAAAACCGGCCCATGGGCAGAATTGGAACGCCGGACGAAATTGCGAAGGCGGTGCTCTTTCTAGCCTGCGACGACTCGTCATTCATGACCGGCGCAGCGCTCGCCGTCGATGGCGGCGGCACCGCGGATTGAGCGCTTCGCCTGTGCTAGATTCAGAGTTGCGGGCCCGTAGCTCAGCGGTTAGAGCAGTGGACTCATAATCCATTGGTCCAAGGTTCAAATCCTTGCGGGCCCACCAGCGCTTTGCAGCCGATCATTCCCGAAACAGCGGATGCGGTTCGAACGACTCCGGCGGCTCAATATCACACCGCAGCAGGTCGGAAGGTTTGTAGCTATACTCTTTCCCGCATTCGTCGCATTGTGCCCGGAACGGGCAATCGACAACCGGGCAGGAGGCCATGGCGTCAGTCTCTCCCAGGGGGATTCTGTGCCTGAAAAACAGGCTCTGCCGAACGTGGTACCAGTGGTTCTTGCACAAGACCACCCAAAACAGTCGGCTGTCTTCCCACATCGCGCGTAGCCCCCAAGCGCTCACGAAGTCCGGGCCTGCGGATGCTATCAAAGCGCGTCGGATGCCTTCAAGAAACTATAGTCCAAACTATTTTTTCCGGTTGTAGGTCAGGTCGTATTCCACCGTCCAGGTCTTTCCTGCGTCGTTTGTCATTTGGCTGAACTGGCGGACCTGGTCAGGATTCAGATTGAAAAACTGCAAATGGCGCCGGACCTTGGTTCCATCGGGCTGCGGCGTGTCCTCCGTATAGAAGTCCATAACCCCGTCTTTCAGGCCCCCGAAGAAGTGCACCATGCCTCCGACATTGTCGACCCAGAACTGTTCCCAGCGCTTCAGGTTAGCGTTGTACACGTTATAACTCTTGCCCGTGTAACTCGAGCCCAGCGAGGTCCAGTTCTCCCAGATCACACAGTCGCCGATAGCGCGTTCAATGTGGCTGATTCCCGCCGATGTACCGTCCTTGGTAGTGACTGCGTTCCAGTCTCCCACCCAGAAATCGAATTGCCGATTCTCCGCGGTGTAAGTGCAAGGCGACTGGTTGTGCTTCGCCTGCTCAAGCAGCGGCGCGAATCGGGCATCGCTTCGAACCGATTGCAAATCAGGATCCGTGCTCATCTGGTCGGGCATTCCGTAACCCTGCTTTACCGCTTCGCCGAGAGACTCAAAGGCATGATCGCTTTGCCCCATGGACGCATATGCGGCGGCCAGGCCGTACTCGACAAACGGGGGAGGCGCCCCCTTGTCCTTGGCTTTCTGGAACGCATCCAGCGCCTGCTGATGTTTGCCGGTTCCCTGCAGGCAAATCGCATAGCGGTACCGGTTTCTGCCGCTCTCGGGATGTTGCTGAACCAGTTGCTCGTAAAGCGGCAGAGCCACAGCCCAGTCTTTGCTCTGATAAGCAGAGTTTGCGGCCTCCGACTTCGGAGCTGCCGAATCCTGAGTTTGCGCGTTAACGACTGCCAGCATCCCAAGCAGAAAACACGTCAACAATGATCTGTATTTCATCGGGTTGGTTTCCTCTGTCGATGTGTTAGATGAACCGGAACAACGCTTACGCAACGTGGTTAGACGACGTTCACGCGTTTTTGTTGCAACCCTGCCGCTGATATTCTTGTGTCCACCGCCGCCGTCTGAGAAGATGCTGCAATCGCTGCACTCGCACCTGACGCGCAGTTTCACGATAAAATGACAGCAACAATCACAACAGCGCGACATACGAATCGAGGAACTCAATGGCGCACATGGTCAACTGCGTGAAACTGAAAAAAGAACTGCCCGGCCTGGATGAGCCGCCGTTCGACAACGACCTCGGCCGCAAAGTCTACGACAGCGTCTCGCAGCAGGCCTGGGCCATGTGGGTGGAGCACTGCAAAATGCTGCTGAACGAATACCGCCTCAACCCAGCGCGCCGCGAAGATCAGGAAGTGATCGTCAAGCAACTCGAGCAGTATTTCTTCGGCGAGGGTTCGCAACTGCCCACCGAATACGTTGCGCCCACCCAAAAATAGCCGCTGAACTCGCGATTTCGGCTGCCGGGCCTCCTAAGCCGCTGTTACCGAAGAAGTTACCTATGCACCAAAGTTAGTGCATATTTCATCATCCTGTAACACCCCCTTGCTACAACTTGAGTATGGATCTGCCGTCTTACAACACGCTGATCCTCTCGGATCTGCACCTCGGCGCAGAGACCAGCCGCGCCCGCGAGGCTGCGCGCTTGCTGAAGCAAACCAGCTTCCAGCGACTCATCCTGCTGGGCGACATGTTCGCCGATCTGAACTTCGCGCGCTTAAAAAAAGAGCACTGGAAGTTCCTTGGGCTGATCCGCAAGCTCTCCAATCCGCGGCGCGGGGTCGAAGTCGTCTGGGTCGAAGGCAATCACGATCACGGCCTGACCAACGTGATGTCACACTTGGTGGGCGTCCGCGTCTATCAGGAATACCAGTGGCAATACGGCGGGCTCAGCCACCTGGCAATTCACGGTCACCAGTTCGACGGATTCCAGGTGAGCAGCGTCCGGCTCAGCCGGCTCGGCACCATGCTCTTCCTGCAGCTTCAAAAGCTGGACCTGAAAGGCAAGCCGGTCACGCGCTTGATTGACCGCCTAAACACACGCTGGCTCCGTATGTCGGAAAAAGTTGCCGATGGCGCGCTGAAGCTGGCTCGACAGCGCGGCGCCGACCGCGTTTTCTGCGGACACACTCACGCCGCTATGCACGTCGTGCAGGACGGCGTTCATTACTACAACTGCGGCGGCTGGGTGGATTCGCGCCTGACCTACATCACCGTAAACGAACAGGGGGTATCGCTTCATGAATACAACGAGCGATTTGACGATCGTTGTTCCGGCGAAGAACGAGGCGAAGCTGATTGGGAATCTGCTGAACTCGCTGACGATGCAGGATTATTCGAAGATGCCGAGTACGAAGGTGTTGGTCGCTGACGCCAACTCCACCGACGACACCGCGAACATTGTCCTCAGCTATCGCGACCGGCTCAACGTCGCCGTCATCCCCGGTGGCATGCCTTCAGTAGGAAGAAACCAGGGCGCCGCGCAGGCCAACTCGCGCTATGTCCTGTTCCTCGACGCCGACATCGAACTGGCCAATCGCTCGCTGGTGCGGAACGCCGTCGAACTCGCCGAACGCAAGCAGCTCGACTGCGTTACCACCAACATCCTGTGCCGCGGCGGCAACCTGGGTGACCGCGTCCTCTATTGGGGAAACGATCTGTTCCAATATCTCTCGCAGCTGCACCGGCCCTTCGCCACCGGCATGTTCATGCTGTTTCGCACGGAGAAATTCCGCGAGCTCGGCGGTTTTCACGAACAGGTGCAGTTTGCCGAAGACTATATGCTGACCCAGCAGGTGCGGCGCAACCGCTTCGGCATCGTGCGTGGAGGTGTCTACACCACCAACCGCCGTTTCCAGCGCATGGGGCATTTCCGCGTGGCGCGGCTGTTCCTCAAGACCGCGTTCAACTACTGGAATCCAGGCTACTTTCTGCGCGACCACAAATATTGGCAGGCGTAAGCGCGCAGGATCTCTCCCGTTAGAATCGAAATACCAGACCGGTCGAAACGCGGAAGTCGTTCTGACTCGCATTCAAATAGTGAGTGCGAATGTAGTCGCCCTGCACTCGCCAGGAAAAATTGTGGAAGATCTTGTAGTCGACCCCGCCGCCGAACCCGCCGGCGAACGGATTTTCCTTCAACCCAGCCTCATTCACCCGAGCGATTCCAAACAATGCCTGCGCAAACGGCCGCGCCTTGCCGAAAGTAGCGGAAACACGCGGCCCTACCAGAAAGTCATACTCCGTAATCCCCGAACGATAGTATCCGCTGGCGTCGAAAGCCACACCGATGTGGGGAAGAACGATCCATTCCGCGCCCCCGTTCCAGCCCTTCATGCTAGTCCGCCCGTTGCTCAGTGTCTCGAAGCTTCCCAGGCTTCCGCCGATGTACGCATTGCCTTGGGGAATCAGTTGGGCCGAGGC
>Ga0075029_100000032_pt1 | contig 53578 bp, 53 predicted proteins | sample LitLauG_LLR_2013_FD_71391 | JGI IMG/M metagenome (GOLD analysis project Ga0075029, IMG submission 71391) | Freshwater sediment microbial communities from North America - Little Laurel Run_MetaG_LLR_2013 | ecosystem: Environmental > Aquatic > Freshwater > Creek > Sediment | place: USA... | reverse complement strand
TAGATGATCTCGCGCTCCTGCAGCGCATCGAAGAGGCGGCGGTTGCCCATGATGACCGTGTCGAGCGCGGTGTAGGCGTCGAAAGCAAACTGGTCCTGGCTGAGAACACCGAGCTTTCGCGGCCGGACTACTGTTCCCTTTTGCGGCTCGACTTCACCGCTTAGCAGCTTCATGAACGTAGACTTACCGGCGCCATTGGGCCCGGTCAGGCCATAGCGCTTGCCCGGCGTAAATGCCACCGAGACTTCATCAAATAGAACTTTGGCGCCGAAGCGCATGGACACATTGCTGACTGAAAGCATGATTTTTGTTTCTCTTCTTTGCTCGGCTTCGGGCTTCTTTCGCGAAGCTCAGGATCGGCGTGGGGTTCCGCGAGAACGGAGCACAACCTGAATCAATAGAATATCATGCGCGTGCGCCGCCCGGTGCCTTTGCCCGGCACTTGAGGACGCGTTTACGTTCAGCCAGCACGCATAGATCGCTCAAGTCGGGCGGACATTTCTCGGATCAGCGGGCCTCGCCGGAATGGACCTGTTCCCGTTTGCGCTTTTATGCATTGACACGTATATACCTTATTAGATATATTAAGCCAATGGAATCGGCGTTTGACATCCTCGCGGAACCGAACCGACGCGCGATATTAAGCCTGCTGGTTTCGTCAGAACAATCGGTGGGAGAGATCGAGCGCCGACTTCATATGCCACAGCCAGCTGTATCAAAGCACCTGCGCGTGCTGCGCGAGGCAGGGTTCGTGGAGTCCACGGTCGATGCGCAGCGCCGCCTCTACCGGCTGAGACCGGAAAGATTTCAGGAAGTGGACGCCTGGCTGGCCCAGTTTCGCCGCTTCTGGTCCGCTCACATCGACGCCCTCGAGCGGCACTTGAACCGCATGGACGCCCCAACCAAAACGCAGACGAGGCAACGACCCGGACCAAAGTTCCGACGCGACAAAGGAGAAAAGAGATGAAAATCAAACTGACCAGCGTCTACGTGGACGACCAGAACAAGGCCCTGCGCTTCTATACCGAAGTGCTTGGCTTTACCAAGAAAGCCGATTTCAGTAACGGGCCGTATCGCTGGCTGACGGTGGCCTCACCGGAGGACCCGGACGGCACCGAGTTGCAACTGGCCCTGAACAATAACGCGGCGGCCAAAGCCTATCAGCAAGCAATATTTCAGCAGAGCCAGCCCGCAGCCAACTTCTTCACCGACGACATCAAGGGCGACTCGGAGCGGATCAAGGCCTCTGGCGCCGAGTTCACTATGCCTCCAAGCGACGTGACCGGCTCGACCATTGCCATGCTGAACGACACCTGCGGCAACCTCATTCAGCTCACACAACTGAAGCGCTGGTAAGGAAACAACATGGCCGAACTTGGACCATACGCACCGGGTCCCGCCAACCTAGCGCGCGTGCTGAAAGACGGCGAAAAGTGGACGCTCATTCTCGTCCGAGAACTGCGCCACTCGCCCGAAAAAGTCTGGCAGGCCCTGACTGACCCGGCACAACTGCGCGAGTGGGCCCCTTTTGTGGTGGATGCGAGCCTGGGTGCGGTGGGAACGGTTAGTCTCACATGGGTGGGAAATCCCTCACCCATCGAAACGAAGGTGAAACGTGTCGAAGCGCCCCGGGCGCTGGAGTATGGGGATATACGCTGGGAACTCGAAGAGTTGGGCGGCGGGACGCGCCTGACACTGTGGATCAAGATTGATCGCCGCTTCGTCTCCATGGGCGCTGCGGGATGGCACGTTTCTTTCGATGTTCTGGATTACCTGCTCAGCGGGACACCCATCGGACGCATCGCTGGTGGCGATGCCATGCGGTTTGCCGGCTGGCGGCGGTTGAACGCGGAATACGCCCAGCAGTTCGGCGTTAAAGCACCTTAAAACAGGCCGCCTGAGGACGGCCCACAACCGTAGAGAGGTCCATCATGAGTCAAGGCAACACACGCGTGGTAGTTCGCTGGGATTCACCTGGTACTCAGCATCCCAATCCTGGGTTACATCTATAGTCCATTTGAAGAAATTCTAAAGTACGCATCCCGTGTCAGGTTCTTCTTCGTTCCAGCAATGATCCTTTCCGGTTTGTGGATGTGGAAAGGGCATGTGGTTCGACGGCTCATTTCGAGAAGGCCAGAAGGTGACTTAGCATGAAAAGTATGTCAAACCCAACGCTGCCAAAGAAACAGCGCGACGAACTGCTCGCAACATTGAAATCGCGCTTCGAGAAGCATATGGACCGGCATAAAGGCCTGGTATGGCTCAAAGTGCAGGCAAGACTGGAAGCGAATGCCGAAAAACTCAGGTCGCTCAGTGAAATGGAACGAACCGGCGGCGAGCCGGATGTAGTGGGTCAGGATAAAAAGTCGGGCGAATATATTTTTTACGATTGTTCCGAAGAAACGCCGAAGGGCCGCCGAAGCCTTTGCTATGACGGGGAGGCGCTGCGATCCAGGAAAGAACACAAGCCCAAAGATAACTCGGTGGATGCGGCTGCGGCCATGGGCATTGAGCTTTTGACCGAGGGACAATATCGCGAGTTGCAGACGCTCGGAGAGTTCGACACGAAGACATCGAGTTGGGTGCAGACGCCTGCCGGAATCAGAGAACTTGGCGGGGCGCTTTTTTGTGATCGCCGCTTCGACACGGTTTTCGTCTATCACAACGGCGCGGAGTCTTACTACGCGGGTCGAGGCTTCCGCGGCTGCCTCAGGGTCTAGCCGAAGGCTTACGCCGCCTTAAACGCATCGACCTGCCCGCCGGAGGCAGCTAGCTGGGTGCTAGTCGCCAAACCGCAGACCTGGACCGTACCCCAGGGCCGGCCAAGACGCTGGCTACGATTCCGATGGAGATCAGCGTGAGTGAATTGTCGGATTCCCGGCCGTTAGGAGAATGAGTAGCGTTTGAAGGAAGTGGCACAAAAGAAAGTCACGCGGACTAGCGAAAAATAGCCAAAGTCAGTGCCCGCCGCCGCTTAATTCCTTCACAATGCTGCCGACAAACTGTTTGGCGTCGCCGAAGAGCATGAGGTTGTTGTCGAGGTAGTAGAGCGGGTTATCAATGCCGGCGAAGCCAGGGTTCATGCTGCGCTTGATCACCATCACCGTATGCGCTTTGTCCACGTCGAGAATGGGCATGCCGAAGATAGGGCTGGACTGGTCGGTGCGGGCGGCGGGATTGGTAACGTCGTTGGCGCCGATCACAAGCGCGACGTCGGTTTGCGGGAAGTCGCCGTTAATTTCGTCCATTTCGATCAGGCGGTCGTAGGGAATGTCGGCTTCGGCCAGCAGCACGTTCATGTGGCCGGGCATGCGTCCGGCCACGGGATGGATGGCGAAGCGCACTTCCACTCCCTTCTTGCTGAGCGAATCGTAGAGTTCACGAACTTTGTGTTGCGCCTGCGCTACCGCCATCCCATAGCCCGGAACGATCACCACTTTGTTGGCAGCAGCCAGAATTTGTGCCGCTTCTTCCGGCGTCGCGCTGCGGTATGTCTTGGCTTCCTTGTCGCCTGCCGCCGAGGCCTGCACCTGGCCGAATGCACCGAACAGCACGTTGGTAAACGACCGGTTCATCGCCTTGCACATGATGATGGAGAGGATCAGACCGGACGATCCATCAAGCGCGCCGGCAATAATCAGCAGCTTGTTGTTGAGTACGAACCCCATGGCCGCCGCGGAAAGGCCGGCGTAGGAGTTCAACAGAGAGATCACCGTCGGCATGTCGGCACCGCCGATGGGTATGACCAGCATCACGCCGAAGATCAGCGCCAGCCCCACGATCAGCGGGAACAGCATCTTCGCTTCCGGATGGATGACCAGATAGACCGCCGCGCAGATAGCGATCGCGAACAGCAAGAGGTTGACGAGGTTCTGACCCCGGAAAGTGATGGGGCGCTGCGGAAGAATTTCCTGTAGTTTACCCGCCGCGATCAGGCTGCCGGTAAAGGTCAGGCCGCCAAGAATCACTTCCATGCACAGCACCGTCATCATGAATTTGGGAACGTCCGGTGTGCGCAGGAAGAATTCAGCGGTCCCGACTAAAGTCACGCAGAGTGCGCCGAACGCGTGGCTGAGGGCGGTCCGCTGCGGCACGGCCGTCATCTGCACCATGCCCAGCGGAATGCCGATGCCGCTGCCCAGCACCAGGGCGACAATCACCCAGGTGTAGTCCATGCCATGATTCAGCAGCGTGCCGATAATGGCCAGCACCATGCCGATTTCACCGGCCCAGATGCCATGGCGGGCCGTGGTGGGCGAACTCATCCACTTCAGCGACAGAATGAACAGCGCGCTGGCGATGAGGTAAAGAACTTCGATCAGATAAGGGGACCAGGCTAGCTCGTTCATGATTGGCTCAATGGATCACTTGCTCGGACGGCTGCTCTTGAACATCTTCAACATGCGGTCGGTAATAAAAAAGCCGCCGACGATGTTGCTGGTGGCGGCGACCACGGCGATAAAACCCATGATCAGTGAGAAACGCGTTTCATGTTTGCCTACCAGAACAATCGCGCCCACTACCGCGATGGCGTCGAGCGCGTTGGTCAACGACATGAGCGGCGTGTGCAGCAGCGGCGACACGCGCTTGATGACCTCTAATCCGACAAAGCAGGCCAGCATGAAGACGAACAGGGCGTCGATGATGTTGGAAGAATTCATTGCGTCTTTATCCCTTAAAAAGCAGGTTCCTCACGCCTTAAGGCGTTCGAAATGACAAGCTCTTTTCTATCCTGCCGTCGCCAGCGCCGGTAGCTGGAAAAATTCCCGCACCCGTGGGCTGACGATTTCACCCTCGCGCGTCAGCATGGTCTCGCGTGTTACTTCGTCCTGCATATTGAATTGCAGTTTCCCGTCTTTCGCCAGGTAGACCAGCAGGGTCATCAGGTTGCGCGCATACATCTGGCTGGCGTGGTAAGGCACGGTTCCCGCCAGGTTGATCGGCCCGACGATCGAGACGCCGTGTTGAATCGTGGTTTCTCCGGGCTTGGTCAGTTCGCAGTTACCACCGCGTTCGGCCGCCAGGTCGATCAATACTGATCCCGGCGCCATGCCCTTCACCATGTCGGCGGTGACGAGGATCGGTGCTTTCTTTCCGGGAACAACGGCGGTGGTGATGACCACGTCGCTGCCGCCCACGGTGGTCGCGAGCAGTTCGCGCTGTTTCTTGATCACATCTTCGCTCTGTTGGGTGCCATATCCGCGGGTATCCTGCGCGCCGGTAATTTCCAGCGGCAGCTCGACAAACTTTCCACCCAGGCTCTGCACTTGCTCCTTCACAGCGGGACGAATGTCATAGGCCGAGGCCACTGCACCCAGTCGACGCGCCGTGGAAATCGCCTGCAGGCCCGCCACGCCAACTCCAACAATCAGCACCCGCGCCGGAGTGATGGTGCCGGCGGCGGTCGTCATCATCGGGAAAAATCGAGGGGAAACATTCGCCGCCATCAGCACGGCCTTGTACCCGGAAACGGTCGCCATCGACGAAAGCGCGTCCATGCTCTGCGCGCGGGTGATTCGTGGAACTAACTCCACGGCAAACGAGGTCACGCCCGACGACGCAAGGCGACCCGTGTCCTGCGCCGAGGCCAGCGGCCGCAAGAAACCGACTACGACCTGGCCCTTGCGATAGAGCGCGAGGTCTGCATTGCCGGTGACATCATTCGCGCCCGGGCCAAGCACCTGCAACACAATGTCGGCCGAGGCGAACAGGTCGGCGCGGCTGGCCGCGATTTTAGCGCCTTTTTCGGTGTATTGGGCGTCGGGATAACCGGCGGACGCGCCCGCGCCGCTTTCGATGCTGACTTCGAAACCAGCCTTGGTCAGGCTCGGCACCACGGCAGGAACCAGCGCGACTCTTCGCTCTCCTGGATACGATTCTTTCGGAACCCCGACGATCACCTGGCGTCCTTTCCACTCCTCACTGGTTGCCCAGTTTGTCGCGCGCGACCGGCCCCGGTGGCTGTGCCGAGCACTCGCCACGCGTCCCGCCATGGAGTGCCAACACTTTCGGCCTGCAACACTACCAGAAGCGCAGGGACTTTGGAAAGAGCCGTATGCGGGCCCGTGAAATGTGGCCAGGCGGAGTCAGCGGGGCGCCGGCGGAGAGACTGACGGCATCAGCCATGAACAAAGCGCCGTTGCCGCCAGTGTTCCCAGACACTGCGCCGCGATAAAGCCGGGAGCGTCGGCGGGGCGTATTCCCGAAAACGTGTCCGTCAGGGATCGCGCTAGGGTGACCGCCGGATTGGCGAACGAAGTAGAGGAGGTGAACCAGTAAGCCGCCGTGATGTAAGCCGCCACGGTGATCGCAATGCTGGCGATCGCAGCACGTGCGTGCAGGCAACCTCGAATCACGAGCAGAAGTCCGAAGGTTGCACAGAACTCGCCAAGCAATTGCGGCAGGCCCGAGCGCTCATGGTGCGACCGGGACAGCAGAGGAAGGGCGAACATGGCGTGCGCCAGCATTGTGCCCGCGATGCCGCCTGCGATTTGAGATCCCACGTAGGCGGGCAGATCGCGCCAGGGCATCAGTCGAGTCAAGGCCATGCCGACGCTGACGGCGGGGTTGAAGTGCGCACCAGAAAGTGGCGCGAAGGTGATGATCAGGGCCAGAAGCGCCGCGCCGGTTGCGATCGTATTAGCCAGCAAAGCCAGCGCGATGTTCCCACCTGCGAGGCGCTCAGCCATAATGCCCGAGCCGACCACGGCCGCCACCAACAGACCAGTGCCCAGCGCTTCACAACACGCGCGCCTCGAAAGAGATGCCGTCATGCGGGCCTCGCGGCGATGTCCGCTAGGAGCTCAGACTGAATTCTGGTCACGATACCGTCCCGCGTTTTGCGGAATGCCGCCAGCTTGTCTTCGTGCGTTCCTGTGACCGAAGCGGGGTCCTCGAAACTCCAATGCAGACTCTTCGACGTACCCGGAAAGACGGGGCAGCGCTCTTTCGCGTTATCGCAGACTGTGATCACGTAGGAAATCGAATCGCCCAGCAGCGCACCAACATCTTTCGACGTCTGCCGGGAAATATCGATGCCAATCTCCCGCATCGCCTCCACAGCCAGGGGATTCAAGCCTTTCGGCTCGATCCCCGCGCTCAACGCTTCGTATTTGTCCCCAGCCGCATGGCGCAGATAGCCTTCGGCCATCTGGCTGCGGGCCGAGTTCCCGGTGCACAGAAAAAGCACTTTGGGCCGCATCACCTCGCCCCTTGTTCCGCCGGCGCGCAGCAACCCGGCGCACAGCAAGCCTTCGCTTCTGCTCCCGCCTTTTCCGGCAAGTTGTCCTTCAATACCACAAAAGCCTCCCATTCGTTGCCATCGGGGTCGCGCACCCAAGTCTTGTCCTGTGTTGCGTAGCAGCAGTCGGTCTGCATCTCGTCGCGCGTCAACAAGCCCGCCGCCGCCCATTCCTGGCGGATCGCCAGCACGTCCTCGGTCGACGCCACCTGGAGCCCCATGTGCGACAGCGCTCCTGCCTCTTTGACCGGCCCTTCGTTCAGCGAGAAGTTGAGCGGCGGGTTCTGCACATCAAATTTTGCGTATCCTTTCCGCACCTTGTTGGGTTCGATTCCGAACAGCTTGCGATAGAAGGCTATGCTGTTTTCTACGTTCGTCACGTTGACGGCCAAGTGCGCTTTCAGGACTTGAACATTGGTTTTCATGACGCTCCTCACATCTGCTTTAGCAGATGTGTTTCACGATAGCCTTTCCAAACATATCTGTCAAGGCGAATATATTTCTGATATGCTGGGTCCGTGGCGAAGCAAAAAGCCGTTCCTCTGGAAATATTGTTCACCGGCCTAGCCGACCGCACGCGACTCCGGCTGATCAGCCTGATGGCGCGGCAGGAGATATGTGTCTGCTTTTTCGTCGAAGTGCTGGGCGCGCCGCAATCCAAAATTTCCCGCCATCTCGCATATTTACGCAGGGCCGGAATCGTGGCCGCGCGGCGCGAAGGCAAGTGGATGCACTATCGGCTGGCCGTCCCGCCCGACTCGCAGGCTGCGGCGATTCTGCAGGCGACGCTGGCGGCGCTGCGCGACGACAAAGAAATGCGCCAGGACCTTGCGAGGCTCGACACTGCCTGCTGCGGCCCGCGCAGCCTGGTGCAGGTGCTAGGCGCGCCGCTGCCCGCAAGAGTTTAGTGTGGATTGAAACTGGTGAAAGGCTGGAGCCGACGAGCGGACTTGAACCGCTGACCTGCCGATTACGAATCGGCTGCTCTACCAACTGAGCTACGTCGGCCCGAGCTTTGATTCTAAATGTGACCGCAGAAAGCGTAAAGCGCGGAGGCTGGAACTTGCGCCTTCCGCGCTTTGCCAACTACAGGGATTCTTCGTCCGCCACGGCGGACTCTGAACGAAAGCGAGTTGGCAATCTAATCGCCCTACGCCGCCTGCCCCTGCGCCATCTGCTCGTATTCCTCTTGCGACGGATGCGGGAGCAGCACCCATAGCGTGTAAATTCCCAGCGCGGTGCCAAACGGCGGGTTGAACAGGGAGATGAATCCCAGTACCAGCGCAAGCACGCGCGCCCACGACTCGCGCTGCATCAGTCCCCAGCCGGCGACAAAACCCAGAGCCGATTTGGCCAGCACAAAGGTGCCGATCACACTCAGCAGGGGATGCAGAAACGCCGGCACGTCGCCTGCCGGGCCGCCACGGATCAGGATCGTATTGGCCACAACGAACAGCACCACGCCGCCCAGGGCATGCAGCGCCGATTCCGCCAGCCAGAGAATTCCGAGCAGGTGTACATGCCGTTGCACGCGGCCCGGCCTCTGCGCCGGCGTCAGCATTACCGGTCCCGCGATGGCCCGACCGCACTTACTGCAAAATGCCGCTCCCGCCTGAAGCGTGGTTCCGCATCCGTCGCAAAACATGTTCGCCTCCCGGCCCGCGTGAAGCGCGGCCGCCTTGATTTCTGACAGCGCATCATCCTTCACTTTTTGTTACGCAGACAAGGACTATTTTGTTTCACTTTTGTTGAATTGTGTCGAGTCGCCTAGAGCTTTCGAAGACCGCCGCGCGCGAGACTCCTCGTCCGTTGCGGCTGACGTGGAATGACGCCAACGAAAAGCGTTGCGATCGGACGGTTTCGAAAACGAAAAGGCCGCCCGGCAACGTGGGCGGCCTTCTCTTCAAGGGAGAATAGTTCCAACGGAGCTTGTATTCCGTCAAAACTTTCTTGTGCGCAAATCTTAAGAGCCGAAAAAGCGATGTGTCAAGCAATTTCCAAGAAATAAATGCCTTTGTTTTCAATGGTTTACAAAACTATCCAACAGGCGCGGCAAACGAACCGTTTTGAGATTTTCGCGGGGAATTCGTCTCTAACCTGAACATTTCTTAGCCACTTAGGCTTCGATAAGCACCCATTTGGGCTAAGCCGCCGGACCCTGGCTCTGAGATTCTCCCTCCCCCTCAAGATTCAGCCGGATGATCTCCAATTGCTCGGGCCGGTCAAACACACGGCCCGGGTAAAGCTTCCGCATCAGGATGCGGAACCCGCCGAAGAAAATTCCGAAGATGAGCGACGCCCCAACGATGAGCATGGCAAGCAGGATCACGTTGTAGATCAGATTTGCGGCGTTGTTCTTCTTGTCGAAGTAGGTGTTCTCGTTCCAGGTAACGCTGGCCTCATAGTTGACCGCCCCCAGCAGGATGCTGGCATCGCGTTCGGAGGCCGCGCCGGAAACGGCGGCGATGATCGGGCCTGACCGCCGATGCAGCACGCTCGGCTGCCCGCCCGCAGGCCCAGCCGCATCCAGGCGCTTCAGGTGCTCGGCCGCGATCTGCGGCGTCGGATATTCGATCAGCATCAGTGTCTCGGGTCCGCTGGGAGTCGCGTAGTCGGCGACAGACACTTCCGGGCTCATGAAAAAATCCACTTGCGCCGGCGCCAGCGGAGCCCCGAACTGTTCCAGCGCGCGCGGACCTTCCGCATATTTCTCGGTCTCGGCACGCAGCTCGCGCTTAGGTAGATAGGAGCGCACGGGCGGCAGATTGCCGGTGGTTCCCTTTGGCCGGGGCAGGCCTGTCGCCAGTTCGCGCAGTTCGGCCGGCGACATCAGACTCACGGCGCTGAAAACGGCGTCCACCAGAATATGTCCGCGATAGAAGAGCACGCGCGGCGAGGCCGATGCGGCGAGGTCGCCCACTTCCTCGGGCGCCATCTCCGGCCGTCGGTAAAAGGTGTAGGCGCCAAAGGCGCCGCTGGCGTCGGCAAAGCGCGCCGCCCGCAGTTTCAGAGTCCGGCCGTCGTCCCGCTTGTAGGTCGCGGCCTCCAGGTCCGAGAAGCCGTACTCCTTCAGCACTTCACTGTTCGCCGCGTCGGCCTGCGCCGGATCGTGGCTTTTCGTGACCGCGCCCTGCCGCTGCCATCCCGCAAACTGCTCGGGCAGGATCGGCGGGGGCGGAGGAGGAATGACGGTCTGAGCTGCCGCCAGCGCAGCTAGCAGGACAACCGCCGACGGAATGAAGGCGACTGATTGAATTGAAAAACGGGTCATAAAGGCCAGCGCCGGACACGCGCTCACACCCTCATTAGACCACGGCCGGCAGGGGAAAAGTTCCAGGGAGGCGTGACGGCGTTATTGACCGGCAGCCTTGTCCATGCGGCTGGCGACCTTCACGCCGCTGAGACCGCCGGCATATTTCGCGATGCCGCGGTAGAGGGACTCGGCGATTTTCTGGCGATACTCGCCGGTTTCCAGCCGCTTGGCATCGGCTGGATTGCTGACAAAGGAGATCTCGGCCAGGATCGACGGCATATTGGCCCCAATCAGCACAATGAACGGCGCCTTTTTGACGCCGCGATTGCGAATGGCCGGGCTCTTCGACGCCAGCCCGGCGTGCAGCGACTCTTCCACGTCGCTGGCAAACTCGCGCGACTCGTCAATCTTCTCTTTCAACGCGATCTTTTTCACCAGGTCCTGCAATTCGTGGATGGACTGGTCTGAGACCGCGTTCTCGCGCGCCGCGACTTCCAGGGCCTCGGGCGAAGACGTGAAGTTCAGATAGTAAGTTTCGACGCCGCGCGCCGACGGGTCGTGGCTCGAATTGGCGTGGATGGAGATGAACAGATCCGCCCGCTCGCGGTTGGCGATCGCGGTGCGCGTCTCGAGCGGGATGAACGTGTCGTCCTTGCGGGTGTAGACCACGTCGGCGCCCATGCGGGTCTCGAGCAGCTTTCCGAGCCGACGCCCGACGTCCACGACCAGGGCTTTCTCTTCTAAGCCGTTTGGGCCAATGGTTCCCGTGTCGTGCCCGCCGTGTCCGGGATCGATTACGATGCGGCCGATCTTGAGGCCCAGCGCTCGAATCAGCGACCGGTCGCCCAGGGCGGTAGGACGCGCCTCGCGCATCTCCGGGTCGGCCTTGCCCAGCTTGCCGGACGATGCCCGCAAGGGCGGTTTGGAGTCCTCGTCGATTTGCCCGGCCGGGGGCAGAGGCTGATCGTCGTGGGCAACCTCAGGCAGATCCGTGTCACTCTTGCCCGCAGAAGGGGAAGTCGATTTCACCACCGGCGTTGAAGCATCTTCCTCGTGGTCCGCTCCGCCGTTGACGACCACAACTTTCTTCGGCAATGACGCTGTCTTCGTCGCCGGTGCCGGCGCGACATCTACATTCTTGCCAGTTTCAATCTTTGACGGATCAGAGGCCGAACCGCCTTCTCCGGTCTTTGGCTTTCGCGCACCCTTGCCGTGTATGTCGATAATCAGGCGGTAGGGATCCGGCAACAGGAACGCGTTGTAGCTGGAAAGGCTGTCCACTTCGAGCACGACGCGCGTGCGTCCAGGCTCGAACTGCGCCACGCGAATCTTCTTCAGGAACCCGTCATCCACGTCCAGCGTCTTGCCGACCAGGGTCGAGGCCAGCCGTGTGTTGCGCAGATCGAAGAAAATCCGGTCGGGATCGGCAATCCTCTGCGAGCCAAATTTCACGTACGATTCGACGTCGATGGCGACGCGCGTGTAATCGGGCGTGGACCAGTGCCGGATCCCGGTCACGCGTGGCAGTTCTTTCGAATCATGACCTGCTGAATCATGCCCCGTGCCCGCATCCGGGGGAACGGCATCCGCGCCGGCCTGCTCTGAGTCCGCCGGTTGCGGCTTCTCGGGCGGATGATCTTCTTTCGGCCCCGGCTCCGCAGCGACAACCTTTGCCGGTTTTTCGGCTCTTCGTTGTTTGTCAGCTTTGGTGGTCTGGATCTTCGCGGCGTGGTCAAGATCGGCCAAGGCGGCTTGCGCGTCATCGGCAAGGCGATTGTGCGGATAGCGGTGGAGAAAGTCCTCGAACGTGGCCTGCGCGTTCGCCGGATCGTTCAAATCATCCTTGTAGATTTCCGCGATGGTGAACAGAGCGTCGAAGCGATACTTGCTGCCCGGATACTCGCGGCGCAGAAATTTGTACTGACCGATGGCGTCGTTGAGGATCTTCTGGTCCTGAAAACGCCGACCCATCTCAACCATGTTCTCGGCGACCGCGACCACGCTGGGATCGGCTTTGGTCGACGCGGGCGCGCCGTAGTAGACGGTCCGGTAGGCGCTGATGACTCCCTGGTAGGCCCGGCGCGTGCGCTGCGCAGGGGGGCGGCCGTTCAGCGCTTCGCGCATGCGCTCGGCGGTGGCGAAGTGCTGGCGCGCCCAGGCTTCGCTGTGGCGAGCCCGCGCCGGCAGCGGCACCGCCGTCAGCGTGACGGCAAGCAGCACCGCCACCCGGCCCACGCCGCGTCCGATCCCTGGATTTTTCAAGCGTACCTACCCTTGTTCAGGCCTTGCTTCGAAACCGCTTACGAACCGAGAGTCTTCCAGTGATCAGTGAAAATTCCAAGAAAACTTATTCTGTGTTGCTGATGTAAAGCACGCCGCGCGCATCTCTCTGCACCCTCACCGGCGCCCGTGAAAACAACGCCGCCGAAGGCGAAAGGTCCACGCCTCCGTAGTAAAGATTCGTGATTCGCTTTACATAATTCTGGGTCTCCGCATACCGCGGCACGCCCGCGCTTCGTGTCACCGCGCCGGCTCCGGCGTTATAAGCCGCCAAGGTCAGCCGGACATCGCCGCCATAATTTTCCAACAATTGTTTTAGATGCCGGACCCCGGCGTCCACGTTCTGCTCAGGATCGAACGGGTTTTTCACGTTCAGCTGCCGCGCGGTCGAAGGCATCAGTTGCATCAGCCCGATCGCGCCTTTGCGGGAAACCGCATTCGGATTGAAGTTCGATTCCACCTTCACCACCGCCCGCACCAGGTTCGGGTCCACGTTATGCCGCGCTGCCGACCGCTCGATCGATGCCTCGATGTCCGCTGGGGAAGCTTGCGCTCCCATGGCGCCCGCCATGATGCGCGCGTTTGCGCTCTCCTGCGATTCCCGTCCCAGGTCCCGGCTCACTTCCTCGGCTGCATCCCGCGCCGCCTTCATCGAGGCGGTACTTGCGGATGGCACCGGTTTCCATCGCTTGTCGGTTGTGCTCCAGTACATCAGCCTCCGGTGCGGAGTCTGGTCAGGTGCGGTCGCATGCGCGCGATTCGAGGTCGGAGAATCGTTCGTGAATATGACTCGACCGCCTTCTTTGGTGGCCTGAATCGAGTCAGATTTTGAAGACGGCCCATCCGCGCAGCTCATTGCCGGAGTGAGAGAAAGCGAGGTCGCCGCCATTGCGGTCATCAGCGCGATTTTGAAGTATCTACACATAACCGGGTTTCTTTTCATGGTCTTGAACAGACTGTCGGTCCATCCGGCAGACCGCAGTTGCAACCGGCACAAGTTCGCCGCCATTCAATACCCGGAACCTGAAAGGAGAATCGCAGTTGCCCAGAGTAGGCTGATTATAGGCGGGTGGGCAGGGGCAAACAATCTATCCGAAGGTCGCTGAACCACTAGAGTAATCTTCGCAAGTTACTGATTATGCGGTCTTTACAAAATACATTCTTGACGGAAAGGCGGTTTGGTCCATCTCTTCTACTTTCTGCCGGGTTAGGCCGCTCGTCGGGAATGCAGCTAGCGACGTTCCAGCCCGGCCGCAAAGGCATCCAGCGAGAGTGACCGCAGCAGATTTCTCCTCATCCCGCGCTCCACCTCGCCTAGGCGGTCCGAAGCACGGGCAATCCAGTCCAGATCAACCCGGTCCGCCAAACCTTTCAGTTCCGCGCGGATGTCGGCGTTGCGAATCGACGCCCCCGCGCCGGAAATCAGCAGCATCAAGTCGTGCAGCAGGGAGTAGAGGGTGGAGATGAGCTGTTCGATCTTCTCCCGCCCCTCGGCGCCCGGACGATAAGACTCGGTGGCCTTGAACAGTTCGCTATGTTCTCCATTCTTCAACGAAGAACTCAGCAACGTCAGAGCATTCTTGCGCGCGGCAACGTAGCCGGCAAGATCAAAGCTCCGCGCCCGCCCGACGGCACCTTCTGACAGCCGCGCCACGAGCGACCGCTGGCTCGCGCTCCATTCCGGATGCTGCCGGGCCAGGTCCCGCTCAAGGTCTTCCGGCGGCAGCGCTGCAAGCGCGAACACCATCGACCGCGAGCGAATAGTCGGCAACAACTCACCCGCATTCTCGGTGAGCAGCAGGATGGTGGCAAACTCCGGCGGCTCTTCGAGGACCTTCAGCAGCGAGTTGGCCGCTTCCTTCATGAACACCGCATCGGAGAAGATGTAAACCTTCTCTCTTGCTTCCGCCGGCTTCATGTAGATGGAGTGGATGACTTTGCGCACCTGGTCCACTTTCACCAGCATCTGCGGCGGATCGGGCGGAATCACCAGAACGTCGGGATGCGTCTGCACAAAAATTCGCGTTTCTTTCTTGTCGGCGTCACGAAGGCCCTCCCGCGCCTCCACGGCCTCGGCAAACTTTGCATCGAGGTCCGCGGCCTCGCCAATCCGCGTGCAGTTTGAGCAGTGGCCGCAGAAATCCGGCAGCCCGTCGGCCGTCGGCTTCTCCGGGCAGTTCATCGCACGCGCCAGCATCAGCGCCAGCGTGTATTTCCCGGCCCCGCGGCCGCCGGCGAGTATCAACGCGTGCGGAAAGTGCTCGCGCGCCAGCATCTCGCGCAGCCGGCGAACCGTTTCGGCATTTCCTTGAAAATCGGAAAAGGGCATTTCAGTGTCTTGTCATCCTGAGCGAAGCGAAGAATCTATGCAACTGCTCGCCAAGAACAAATTCCATAGGATTCTGCGCTTCGCTCAGAATGACACACGACTTGCAGGCTTCACAGCGCGATCAGCTTCAGCCGCTGCTGCACCACTTCCGCAATGGCGCGTTGCGTTTGCGTCGGTGTGCCGCTCGCATTCACCCGCACCACGCGGTGCGGCTCGCGCCGCGCGATGGCCAGAAAACCTTCATGCACACGACCAAAAAAGGCCCGCGTCTCCTGCTCAAAGCGGTTTTCGTCCGCGTGACTGTGCTGCGCCTGGCCTTTGCGCTGATTGCGCCGGCGAGCCCGCCCCACACTCAGGTTCGGGCTTGAATCGAGAAGGATCGTCAAGTCTGGCTGCCGGCCATGACACAGCAGGCGATGCAACTCCAGCACCGGCTTGCTGCCCAATTTGCGCCCATGTCCCTGGTAAGCTTCGGTCGAATCCGTGAAGCGGTCGCAGAGCACGATCTTGCCCGCAGCCAGCGCGGGATCGATCACCTCCGCAAGGTGCTGCGCCCTCGATGCGAACATCAGCGCCATTTCCGCGTGCGAGGCCAGCCCGGCAGTTTTCGAATCGAGCAGGATTCGCCGAATTTTTTCCCCCGTCGCAGTCCCGCCCGGCTCGCGCGTTTCGACCACCTCATGCCCCGCACCGCGCAGCCCCGATGCCAGCCTGCGCAGTTGTGTGCTCTTGCCGGTCCCGTCCAGGCCTTCAAATGTGATGAACTTCCCACGCTTCGACATGAAGCTGGAATGATAGCAAGAGTCGGCACAACCTCTCTGTACTTCGCCCAACCGACGCTGCTATAGTTTTGGGTTCCCGCCAATTCTTCCGTCTCCCGGGAATCATTCGTGTAGCATTCATCGAAAAGAGGGCAAACGGGCATGAAAAGGTCTTATTGCGTCGCTGTGATGTGTTTATTGGCAAGCACGGCCTGCTGGGCGTCGGGCCCGACGGTGTTGATTTCCCTCGACGCCACGACGGCGCCGCGCAAGATCTTCCACGCCTCCCTGCAGATACCAGCTACGCCCGGCGATCTGACCCTCTATTACCCGAAGTGGATACCCGGCGAACATGCGCCCAGCGGCCCGGTCGTCGACCTTGCCGGACTGAAGTTTTCCGCCCATGGCCAGCCCCTGACCTGGCGGCGGGATTTGCTCGACACCTTCACCATTCACGTGAATGTGCCCGCCGGTGTCAGCCAGGTGAACGCAGAGCTCGACTTTCTTTCCCCGGCAACGTTTGAGGGCGGATTTTCCGCCGGCTCTTCCGCGACCGCGAAGATGGCCGTCATCAGTTGGAACCAGGTGCTGCTCTATCCCAAGGGATGGAAGTCCGACGACATCAACTTTTCCGCCAGGCTCAAGCTCCCGCAGGGCTGGAAGTACGGCACCGCGCTGCCGGTCGTTGCCGTCAACGGTAACGATCTCGAGTTCAGCACGGTTTCTCTCACCACGCTGGTCGATTCTCCCGTCATCGCCGGCGAGTTCTTGAAAGTTGTTCCGCTCGCACAGAACCCGCTGACCGAGATGGACATTGCCGCCGACAGCGCCGCCGCGCTCGACGTGCCGCAAGATGTGTGGGAGCACTACAAGAGCCTTGTCGACCAGGCCGGAAAACTCTTCGGCGCGCAGCACTATCGCGACTATCACTTCCTCTACAGCCTGAGCGACCACGTCGCCCACTTCGGCCTCGAGCACCACGAGTCTGACGACAGCCGCGTCGACGAGCGCTCGCTGGTGGACGAAACCGCGCGCAAAGTCGCCGCCGGGCTTCTTCCCCACGAATACGTCCACTCCTGGAACGGCAAGTACCGCCGCCCGGCCGACCTCGCCACGCCGGATTACCAGGTGCCCATGCAGACCGATCTGCTGTGGGTCTATGAGGGGCTCACTTCTTACCTCGGCGACACGCTCACGGCGCGCAGTGGCCTGCTCACGCCGGAACAGTCGCGCGACAATCTGGCGATTATCGCCGCGGAACTCGACCACTTACCCGGCCGCACCTGGCGCAACCTGCAGGACACGGCCGACGCCGCACCCGTGCTCTATTTCTCGCCCCACGCCTGGTCCTCATGGCGTCGCGGCGTGGATTTCTACGACGAAGATGTCCTCAACTGGCTGTGGGTCGACACCATCATTCGCAAACAGAGCAGCGGCAAGAAGTCGCTCGACGATTTCTGTAAACTGTTTCACGGTGCTCCCAGCTCCGCACCCATGGTCAAGACGTATACCTTCGATGACGTTGTAAGCACGCTGAATCAGGTCGTAGCCTATGACTGGCGCGGCTTTTGGACCGAGCGGCTCACCAATCACGGCCCCGGTGCTCCGCTGGGCGGAATTGAAGGCAGCGGCTGGAAGCTGGTGTATGACGAAACGCCCTCGGAAATGATGCGCGCCCGCGAAGAGCATTCGCTCGACACGAGCTTCTCTATCGGGCTCGGTCTCAACGCGGATGGCGGTGTGGCCGACACCATCGAGGGCATGCCGGCCGCAAAGGCAGGCATCGGTCCCGGTATGAAGGTCATCGGAGTCAACGGACGCCGCTATTCGCCTGAAGTATTGCGCGATGCGCTGAAGGCGGGCAAGACCTCTCAGGAACCGCTGCATCTGCTGGTGGAGATGGACGAGTACTACAAGACGTTCGACCTCGACTACCACGGCGGCGAGCGCTATCCGCATCTCGTGCGGGACGACTCGAGGCCGGATGTGCTAACCGAGATCTACAAAGCGAAGTAGTCAGTTCTCTTCGGCAAACCCGAACTCCTCCTGCACCGGCGCCTTCCACACCGGCGCAAACGACTGCCGGTGCAGCGGGCAAGCTCCATGCTCGCGCAGCGCTGCCAGGTGTTGCGGCGTGCTGTATCCCTTGTGCGACGCGAGCCCATACTGCGGGTACACCGCATCCAGTTCCCGCATCATGCGGTCGCGTTCCACCTTGGCGACAATCGAGGCTGCCGCAATCGAGATCGACAGCGCGTCCCCGTGGATGATCGCCTGCTGCCGCACCTCTAAGTCAAGTCTCAGCGCATCCACCAGAAGATAGTCGGGCGCGCTCGCCAGCGACACCACAGCTTCGCGCATGGCCAGTCGTGAAGCCTGGTAAATGTTGATGCGGTCGATCATTTCGGCATCCACGGCCGCGACCGACCAGGCAATCGCCCGCCGGCAGATTCTTTCCGCCAGCACTTCCCGGCGCTCGGCGGGCAGCAGTTTTGAATCGCGCAAGCCGCGAATGCGGTCTTCCGGATTCAGGATCACCGCGGCCGCAACAACTGGCCCAAACAGCGACCCGCGCCCCACCTCGTCGACGCCCGCGACCAGACGCGCGCCCTCCGTCCAGGCGCGTTTCTCATACTTCATGGTGCAGCGCAGCGACTTGAGCAGCCGTAGCTTGATGGCAGACGCCGATAGGCCCGCCGCAGATTGGATTGCTGTTGCCACGCAGATTGAAAATATCTTCGTCGACGTCGCCCGCTTCCGCAACATCGAAGTTTTCCACAGTCTGCGGCAAATCTCGGCGACTTGTCCTGATCGCTCCACCCGGCCCACTCGTGCCACCTCGCTCGCCGCAAGGTAACTGCGTTTGGGGGTACCCAAGTACATTGTCCGTTGGTGCAGGCATTGCTACTGTGAGGGCTCACTCAAGGCAGCGTTTGATGAGGGGATATGAGTTCAGTCGTCGCAGTTCCCGGCAACAGTGAAGGTCTCGAGAAGTTGGTCCACGTGGCTCTGCCGGTGCGCATTACGCTCGTCAGCACTGGCGAACGAACGTCCATGGAGATGGCCTGCACCTATGACATTCACCTTCGCGGCGCGCGTCTGTGGAGCGCGCGCGAGGTCCGGGTCGGCGATGTGCTCCAGGTAGAACGCGGCCGAAATAAGGCGAACTGCAGGGTCGTGTGGACCGCAGAGCCCGCCAGCGCGCTCCGCGGGCAATTCACCGTCCAGTGCGTAGACCAGGCCAAGTCACCCTGGGAGGATGACCTTCGCCAGGTGCAGGAACAGTTTCTGCCCATCTTGAACCCGGAAGAGCTAAAAAATCTCGCGTCGCATCGCGGCCACGAGAACAAGCGCCGCCGGCCGAGATTTTCAATCGAGGGCGCAGTCGACCTGATCCATCTCGATGGCCCGGCGCAAAGAGCCGAAGGCCAGGTCGATCAGCTCTCCGAGCTGGGCTGCCGCATCGTGGGCGCGGAGAATCTGCGGCCGGGCGCCAACCTCAAAGTCGCGCTCAATGTGTTCAACATCAGCGTCGCGCTGCATGGCCAAGTCAAGTATTCGGGCCGAGAGCACGGTGTCGGCGTGGAGTTCACCGACATTCGACATGGCGATCGCCCGCTGCTGAGTTATGTGCTGGCCGCGCTGGGATCGCAGAAAAAACTGGAAACAACAAAGCCCGCGGCAGCGGCCGCAGGCTTTTAGAAAATTTTCCCGGACCAGCCCAGGCTGCGGCTGATTCGGGCCTCGCTTGATCGTTCACGCTTACCTTACGTGTCCGGCGCCGCTGTAACGCCCACCCGGCAGCCCGGCAACGGACACGAACTTCCTTACTTCTGCTCCGTACGCTCCACATCGCGCAGGCGCGCCGCCTTGCCCTTGAGTCCGCGCAGGTAATAAAGCTTTGCGCGCCGTACTTTCGACGAGCGCATCAGCTCCACCTTGTCCACCACTTTGGACTGCAGCGGGAAGATGCGCTCCACGCCCTGTCCAAAGCTGATCTTGCGGACGGTGAAACTGGCCTGCGGGCCTTTCGTCCTGGCGATGACCACGCCCTCGAACGCCTGCAAGCGCTCCTTGTCGCCTTCTTTGATCTTCACTTGCACGCGCACGGTGTCACCCGGCGCGAATGCCGGGAGGTCGGTACGCAGAGTCTTGGCCAGCAGCTTTTCAATAATGAGGTTCGACATTTTCGTTTCCTTCGGTTTGATCTTTCTTCAGCCCGCTTCAGCGATTTTGCCTGCTGCGGGCCAGAATCTTTTCGTCTTCCTGTTTCAGCGAAGCCTGCTCAAGAAGATCGGGGCGGTTCGCCCTGGTCTTCTCCAATGCCCGCTCCCGCCGCCAGCGCCGGATCTCGTCATGATTGCCCGACATCAGCGCTTCCGGCACTTTCATGCCGCGAAACTCCGCGGGCCGCGTGTAATGCGGATAATCCAGCAATCCGCCTGACCCGCAGGTCGAATCAGCCTTTTCAGCCGGCCCCACCGAGTCCGTAACCGTGAACGACTCCTGCCGCGTGGACGCTTCATTTCCCACCGCACCCGGCAGCAACCGCACCACCGCTTCGATCACCACGGCCGCGGCCAACTCTCCGCCGCTTAATACATAGTCGCCGATCGAAATCTCGCGGTCCGCCAGAAACTCCGCGACGCGCTCATCCACGCCTTCATATCGTCCACAGATGAACACCAGTCGCTCCAGCCCGGACAATTCCTGCGCTACGTCCTGGCTGAACCGCTGGCCCTGCGGCGAAAGCAGAATCACACTCTCCCGCGCCTCGCGGCCTTTTCTCGCGTCGCGACTCGTGACGCCCAGCGACTCCAAACATTCAAAGACCGGTTCCGGCTTGAGCACCATGCCCTCGCCGCCGCCGAACGGGCGGTCATCCACGGTGCGGTGACGGTCGTGCGTAAACTCCCGCAGGTCGTGGACTTGTATTTCCGCCAGCCCCATTTCGCAGGCCCGGCGCGTAATTCCATGCTGCAACGGCCCGCGAAAGAAGTCCGGAAAAATCGTGACGATATCGGCCTTCATCGCTGACCTGCTAGCGCTTCTTCTCTCTCGGCCGCGCCTGCTCCAGCTTTTCTTCCGGCGTCATTGGCGCATTCACTTCCAGCAATCCTTCCGGAAGATTCATGCGCACTTGCTTGCGCGCCATATCCATTGCTTCCAGAAACGCCTGCGCGAACGGCACGTCGAACTTTTTCCCTGTCGCATCCGTCACAATCAGAAGCGGCGCTTCGCCCGCCCCAAACTGCACATCTACAATGTGCCCAATCTCCCGCCCCCGATCCAGCAGAGTGCAACCCGCCAGATCGCTGACATAGCTCCATCCCACGGCCAGCTCCGCGCGATCCTGCTGCGGAACCTGGAGCTCACATCCCTTCAGCGTTTCCGCATCGGTGATCGAGTCCACTCCAACAAATTTGAAAATCAGCCACTCTTTATGCGGCCAGAATCCTTCAATCTCCAACTCGCGTCGCGGCTGGTTCCCGCCGGCCCAGGCCAGCAATTTCATGCCTGCGGAAAAGCGGTCCGGCACGGTGCTGAGTACTTCGGCGGCCACTTCGCCGCGCCGCCCCTGCGTCTTGACCACTCGCGCCAGGGTTACGAAACCGCTTGTGTCTGGGTTCCCGCGGCCCGCGTCCATTGGCCGCGCCTACTCGAGAATTTCGAGGTCGTAATCTTTGCCGGCTCGAACGCCGGCCGCGCCGACGAGCGCGCGCATGGCCTTCGCAGTGCGTCCCTGGCGGCCGATCACCCGGCCCAGGTCGCTTTCGGCGACCGTCAGTTCCAGCACGTCGTCGTCGAAAATCTCCACGGCCACTTCCTCCGGCTTTTCCACCAGGCGCTTGGCGATGTGTTCGACCAACGCGCAAACATCGGGAGAGGGCTGATTCATGACAGGCGAATCCACTTAGGCGACCGATCCGGAAGGAACCGGCGCAATCTTCGTGAGTTTTTCGACGCGCGGCGACAGCTGCGCGCCTTTTGAAACCCAGTAATCCACGCGGTCGCGCTTCATTTCGACGGCTGCCGGTTTGGTCCGCGGGTTGTAGCTGCCGACCACTTCCACCGGCCGTCCATTGCGCGCACGCGCCTTTTCAATGACCACAATGCGATAGTGAGGCTGTTTGCGCGCACCAGTGCGCGCCAGGCGAATCATTAACACGTATAGTTTCCTTGTTCCGGAAGCATCCGGCGGGGTTCAGACAAACTCTTATTATGCCGCAGCTTAGGCCCTTTGGCAACAACGCTGCGTTCTAATGCCCGCAATTCGAATATCACGTCTACACTGTTTTCGTGTACACTATTATAGTATGAAAAACATCACCCTCAGCGCCGAGGAAACCCTGATCGAACAAGCTCGATTGGTCGCGCGTTCGCAGCGGAAAACTTTGAACGCCGCGTTCCGCGAATGGCTGGAGCAATACGCGGCGCAGCCGGGCGCCGGCCGGGCCTATGACGCCTTGATGCGCCGTCTGAGCCACATACGGGCAACCGGCCCTTACACGCGAGACGAACTCAATGAAAGGTAGGTTTTTCCTAGACAGCAATATCCTCATCTACACCTTCGACCACACGGCTCAGCAGAAGGCCAAACGAGCTTCACAACTGGTCCGCTTAGCCCTGGAGTCTGGCGAAGGAGTGATCAGCTATCAGGTGGCCCAGGAATTCTTTAACTTTGCCCTGCGACGGCTTTCCCTGCCAATGACGACAGCGGAAGCCGAACAATATCTGACCACCGTTTTGCGGCCACTCCTGGCTGTCCACTCATCCATCGCACTCTATTTTGAAGCGCTACGACTTGCAGAGCGTTACAAGCTGCACTGGTTCGATTCGCTCGTGGTAGCAGCCGCACTGGAGTCGGGTTGCGAGCGTCTCTACACTGAAGACCTGCAACATGGGCAAAAGATCGAAAGTCTACGAATTGAAAATCCGTTTGCCTAAAAAATGCGAACCAGCCGCCTCAGCATCCTTTCCCGCCCTGCTAGACTCAAATGTTTGGAGACCAAGCTTTGCAGCCTGCCTACATTCTCTCCGCGGTGCGCACGCCGATCGGCAAGTTCGGCGGTGCGCTGGCCTCGCTGACCGCTGCGGACATGGGTGTAGTCGCCGCCCAAGCAGCGATCGAGCGCGCCGGAGTTCAGCCCGGGCAAGTGGAAGAAACAATCTTCGGAAACGCGCGCCAGGCTGGCGGCGGGCCGAATGTTGCGCGCCAGATTTCCGTACGCAGCTGCGTGCCGCAGGAAGTTCCTGCCTATACCGTCAATCAAGCCTGTGCCTCGGGGATGAAATCCATCGCGCTCGCTTATCAGGCAATTCAACTGGGCGAGTCCAGTTGCGTCCTCGCGGGCGGCACCGAATCCATGTCGCGCCTGCCCTACTACCTCGAAGCCCGTTGGGGATTCCGGCTGGGCAATCAGGAACTGGTGGACGGCATGTATCGCGACGGGTTTTTCTGTCCGCTGGCGAAAATGGTGATGGGCGAAACTGCCGAAGTGCTGGCCGAGCAGTACAACATTACCCGCGAAGAGCAGGACGAATTCGCTCTGACCTCGCAAACCCGCACCGCCCGCGCGATCGCGGCGAAGCGGTTCGACGATGAGATCGTACCGGTTACCATCGAGGGTAAAAAAGGTACAACGATATTCAGCCACGATGAGCATCCCTTCGCGGAAGCATCGCTCGAAAAGCTCGGCAAGCTGGCCCCGGTTTTTTCGAAGGCGGGAACCATCACGGCGGGAAATTCCTCCGGCATCACCGATGGCGCGGCAGCGATGATTGTAGCCAGCGAAGCATTCGTCAAGAGCAACAATCTGAAGGCGCTGGCGCGCATTGCCGCAGTGGCCAGCGTGGGAGTAGATCCGCGAATCATGGGCATCGGTCCGGTTCCCGCGCTGCGCAAGCTGGAAGAAAAACACGGATTGCGCCTGAACGACTTCGGCCTCATCGAGTTGAACGAAGCGTTTGCCGCGCAGGTGCTGGCCTGCGATCGCGAGCTGAGCTTCAACCGCGACCGGCTCAACGTAAACGGAGGTTCGATCGCCCTCGGACACCCCATTGGCTGCACCGGCACGCGGATCACTGTGACTTTGTTGCACGAAATGCTCAAGCGCAATACACGTAAAGGAGTAGCCACACTTTGCGTCAGCGGCGGCATGGGCATGGCTCTCGCTCTGGAAAACGCAAATTGAGCTAGACTTGGTGAGGCGAAGGAGCAGCCATGTCCCTGTCGGCAGTCATTGTGGACGACGAGCAGCTTGCTCGCGACGAGCTTGCCTTCCTGCTCAAGAATGCCGGAGACGTGGAAGTAGTCGCGCAGGGCAAGAACGGGCTCGAAGCCGTCAGCCTTATCAAAGAGCACAACCCAGACCTGGTTTTTCTCGACGTGCAGATGCCCGGTCTCGACGGCTTCGGCGTCATCAAGAAGCTGCTCGACCGCAAGATTCGCCTACCCAAGATCGTCTTCGCCACGGCATTCGACCAATACGCGGTGAAAGCTTTCGAAGTGAATGCGGTCGATTATCTGCTGAAGCCCTTTGACAAGAAGCGGGTGGCGCAGTCATTGCAGAAAGCGCGCGCCAAGCAGGAAGAGCTCCCGGCCGACAAGATCGAGAGCCTGGTCCGCATGCTGGAGTCGCAGAAAACGCAGCCCGCCAAGATTCTGTTGAAGACCGGCGGCCGCCTGATGCTGATGGACCAGCGCGACATCTGCCACGCCTCCATCGAAGACGGCGTGATCACCGTGGTCACGCGGGGCGTGAATGGGATCGAGGGCCAGTCCAACTGCCGGACCATCGAAGAACTTGCCGACTCGCTGGACCAGAACCTGTTCTGGCGCGCCCACCGATCCTACCTGGTCAATATCAATCACATCCGCGAGGTCGTGCCCTGGTTCAAGAGTTCCTACCAGTTGCGTATGGACGACAAGCGGGCCACGGAAATTCCCGTCAGCCGCGCCCAGACCAAGCGCCTGCGCGAACTGTTTAACCTATAAGTGAGCGGCGAGAAGTGTTCTACACCGCCAGCGTTTCAAATTCCCGCCGGTTGCGGATCACCAGCGTGCTGCCTTCCTGCCGCAGCATCCGTTTCTTCTTCAGGCTGCTCAGCAGCCGGGTCACGGTCTCGCGCGAGGAACCGATGCGCTGCGCCATTTCCTCATGCGTCATAGGGGCCTGCAGGCGCACTTCTGGAGCATGGCGCTTGTGCGGCGGCGCGGAGGACAGCAACAACCGCACCAGCTTTCCTTCAGAAGATCGGGTCAGCACCAGGTCATGAATGTCCCGATAAGCGGATTGAAAACTCTCGCTCAAGACCTGGGCCATGCGCACTCCGGCTTCGGGATGCCGCCGCATGAAATTCTGCAGGCCCCGGGAATCGATGAATACCACCTGGCAGGGGGTGGTGGTTTCGGCGGTCATCTGATAGGTCGAGCCCGCCAGCGCCGCGCTTAGGCCCACGGCCGAGCCAGCTTCGGCGATGCGCATAAGCAAGGTCTTGCCTTCGCGCGACGCAGTTGTGAGCTTCACCCTGCCCGAGCAAATGAAGTAGACCCCGCGCGACTCCTGCCCTTCGACAAAGAGCTGCGCCCCAGGGGGCAACACATTGTGCTGAGCATGAAGATCGAGCGAGGCGACCACGTGCGGCGGCAGGTCGCATACAAACCCACTCCGGCGCAAGGGGCATCCTAGACAGCTGTTGATGATTTCCAGTCCGTAAGGTGTTTTCATGGGGGTGGCTCCCGGCGGGGTTGGCGCCTCAAGCTGCAAAATGAGCCGGCTTCGGCCATAGGTCATCCGCTGAGAACTGGCCAACAGGGACCGGGCATGGGCGCGAGTGTTCTCGTGCTGGCTCCGGGTGGCGGCGATTACCTCCCAGGCGGCGCTCGGGTCTTCGGTACGTTCCCACAGCGCGAGGCAACCCAGCAGATATAGCGAATCGACCATGCCGGGCTCGATCCCCGGCACAACGCCGGTTCCGGACTGCCTCGCGAGATTGAGGGGGAGGGCTGTGGGGTAAAAGGTGGCGTTCACCACGCTGCGGCTGAGGCATTGAGACGCGGACTGCCGAATCAGCCGTTCTTCAATAACGCTGCGGCCGGCGGTGCCGAACTTTTTCACGCGGCCGGCCAGTCGCAGCACCGGTGCCGGCATCGGCAGCAGCGATTTTTGGCTCAAGAGTGTCACGGGCCCGCCGGGGCGCTTCCGCACCTCGAAACATGCCCTGGCCGGACCTAGGGTCCAGCTAGTACCAATTCGTGCCCTTACATTCCCAGTTCAGCCAGAGTGCCCATTCTTGTGCAAGCCGTGGCCCATAATCACCGATTTTCCTACGGTTGTGGAAAACCTTTATTTACAAAGATTTACACGACAAGCCACGATCATGGCATGGTGGTTTAGCGCTAACTTTCGCCGATTAGTCGGCAGCTAACGGCATTTCGGCAGCTATGTAATTGCCGTTATGTGCTGAAATGTAATTACTAAGATTTCCAATGCGAGGAGCGGCTGATGCCCAGACGCTGCATTTTCGATTGCAGCGTGGTTCGCTTCAGCCCAAGTCGGGCGGCTGCACCGGCCGGACCCGAAATTGCGCCTCCAGTTTCGCGCAGCACTCGGAGGATGTGTTCGCGCTCGTTATCTTCAAACGACCCCGCGGCCTGCGTTTTCTCGCCGGTGCGATGTAACTCAGCCACCGGCACGTTCAATTCACCCGCTCGGCTGAGCAGAACCGACCGCTCGATCAGGTTCCCCAGTTCGCGAATATTGCCCGGCCACGACCACATGATGAGCTCTCCCATCGTCTTGTCGGCGATAAATTCGATCTTTGTTCCCAAACGCTTTTCAAACTTGCGCACAAAGTGCCAGACCAGCTCGGGGATGTCTTCCCGACGTTCGCGGAGCGCGGGCATCCGAATGGGAAACACGTTGAGCCGATAGTAGAGGTCCGAGCGAAAACGGCCGTTCAGCACAGCCTGATAAAGGTCGTGGTTGGTGGCTGCAATCAGCCGGAAGTCTACTTTGATGGTGCGGGTTCCACCCAGGCGTTCGAACTCCTGGTCCTGCAGCACGCGCAGGAGTTTGGGCTGCAGCTCCAGGGGAATGTCACCGATTTCGTCCAGGAACAACGTACCGTGATGTGCCATCTCCATGCGCCCGATCTTCTGGCTAATGGCCCCGGTGAAAGCGCCCCGCTCGTGTCCGAACAACTCGCTTTCCAACAGGCCGGTGGGAATAGCCGCACAGTTCAGCTTGATCATCGGCTGGTCTCTGCGGCCGCTGGCGCGATGGATCGCCGTCGCGATCAGGTCCTTGCCGGTTCCGGTCTCGCCCAGCACCAGCACTGTCGCACTACTGGCCGCCACCACAGCCACCTGTCTTAACGACTCGATTAAGCGCTCGCTGCTTCCGACAAACTCTGCGAAGTCACGCGGCACCTTCTTCAAATCGAGGTTCTCTTTCAGATCGGACTCGAGAAGGCGAAGTTCCCAGTCCGCCCTTGACACGGGAAGCGCGAGTGCAACACGGGATGCGACTTCGGCCAGAAAGAGCATGTCCTCCTGACGAAAGGCGCGCGGGCGGCTGCTGCCGAGCAGCAGCACTCCATAGGCCCGGCCCTCCCTGAGTAGCGGCGCCAGGCACAAACAACGAACGCCGCGCTCGCGCGCCTTTGCCAGTAGCGGGTCTTTGAAGATGTCAAGATTGCCGTCTTCAAGCACCATGGGCTGGCCATGCTGCAATACGCAACCGCCTGGAGTTGCCGGCAAAGGGGCGGCATTGTCGGTCAGAGCGGGCACGCCTCCCGAAAAAGCGAAGATGCGACGCACCGAAAGCTCGCGCTTCTTATCGTGCAATTCGAACGTGGCGTACTGATGTGGCAGCACGCGCTGCAGCAGCTCGAAAATGCCGGGAAGAGCATCGAGCGCTCGTTCGTGCGCCAGCAGGAGCGCGTTGATTTGTTCGAGGACCGGGGCGCGTTCACTGCGGCGGCGCGCCCGGGAAGCCCACTCGAACTGCTCGATCGCTGCCGGACTGGCAAGTTGTTCGAAAAGTTGAACGTCGAACTTCCGACACGCACTTTCCTGGCGAGCAGCAAGCCACAGGACCCCGGTTTCACCGGAGGGCGTGGCCAAGGGCAAAACACACACCGAGCGGTCGCCGTTTTCCAGCGTTTGCTTGATACCGTCGTAGCGGGACAGTAATTGCAAGTCTTTATAGGAGTAGGCTCTCGCCCTGCCCTCCCGAAGTACCACCGCCGAGAGCGACTTGCCCAGTGCCACGTCAGGCTTTTGCATGAATCTTTCCGAAGCTGGATCGAACAAATATGAGCTCAAGTGCCCTTGGCCAGGTCGTACAACTCTCATCCACGCTGCATCGTGAGGCACGACGTCGCGCAGGCACCGTGAAATCTCGGGCAACGCCTGTGCGATACCGGGGGAACTGGCCAGGATAGTCTCCAGCGCCAGCAAGGTTTCTGCTTCTAGGCTGGAGGGAATGGGATCGGGGCGCGTTCGGTCAAGCGCCACGGCAAGAATTCCGGCCAGTCTTTCCAGCAGTTCCAATTCGGCGGAATCGTAGGATCGGACGGGCGCGCGCCCCACCTCCAGAGTCCCCGCGCTTCGTCCTCTCACCACGATCGGCACTGCACAAGAGCAGGCGACATTGCGATGGGCCAGCGGCCCAGGCGAAGAAAAACGTTCCTCTGCCGCGTGGTCGGAAATCAGGAGCGGCCTCTGGTGTTCCCACACCCATCCGACGGCGGAGCCGGCCTTGGCAGTCTCCGACAAATCGCTGACGAGTGCGCCGCGGTCCCAGACGACCGGTTGAACGAAGTCCGGCTTGCTTCCCGGCAAGTACAGGGCGATTGCATCGAACTCCACCAGACCGCGTAATAGGAGGGCGACTTTTCGCAGAAGCGCCTCGGCACTGCTCGCCGGATTGGCGGAGTGGGCCAGATGCAGCTTCGTCGGCTGCTGTTCGAAGTTGGGCGCGCGCGCAAGGTGCATACGGCGATCGGACAAAGAGACGGCTTGCGCTCTATTGGCCGCATTATCACAGCGCTCAATGCGAATTCAAGAATAGTTTCTGGTTTGTTACGATTATCGAACTAGTAGTTTCACGTTGGGAAAGCGGGTGATTAGCCCACTCGGGTTACGCCCACGATTCCTCTCGAAACTTGGAGACCCATGGCGCGCGGCTGGGAGAGCAAGTCGGTCGAAGAACAGCAGGCGGAGCGCAGTCAGCCGGAGCATCACGGCGCGCGCCTCACCGTGGAACAGGCAGCCGTAAGAAGACAACTGGACGCGCTGTTGCTGTCTCTCAAAAGTGTGGAACACAGCCTGGCACAGGTCACGCAATCGGGCCGCCGCGAAATGCTTCAGCGCAGCGCTGCGGATCTGCAGGCGAAAATCGCGATGCTGCAGTCTGCTCGATAAGCGACGAAACTCCAGCCAGCTACGGCACCTCGCCGCGTGGCTCTGACGTATAATTTGATTTCAAATGAAAGCTTACGTCTACGTCTCCCTCAAGAAAACCGTGCTCGATCCGCAGGGCAAAACCATTCGCGGCGCCCTTGAAAAGATGGGATACAAGAGCCTGCAGGACGTGCGGCAAGGAAAGTATTTCGAGATCACCCTCGATCAGGCGATAAGCCGGCCTGACGCCGAAGCCGAGGTCGAACGCATCGCTCGCGAAGTCCTGACCAACCCGGTCATCGAAGATTTCCGCTTTTCTCTCGCAGAATAGTCGCGCCCGCAGGTCGTACACGGTGCGCCTGACTCAAAAAGGCCTTTGCATGTGTGGAATTGTCGGCTACATCGGTAAGAAGCCAGTCGTACCCGTCATTCTGGACGGCCTGCGGCGTCTCGAATATCGCGGTTATGACTCGGCCGGGATCGCGGTCGGCGGCAATGGCGATGGCCTCGACGTGCGGCGTGCCGAAGGCAAACTGCGAAATCTCGAAGAGGCCATCCGCCAGCATCCGCTGCACGGGACCTTCGGCATCGGACACACACGCTGGGCCACGCACGGCCGCCCCACCGAAGAAAACGCCCATCCTCACCGCGATTGCTCCGGGCGCATCGTGGTGGTGCACAACGGAATCGTCGAAAATTACCTTCCGCTCAAGAAACAACTGATCGCCGAAGGCCACACTTTTACCACCGAAACTGACACCGAGATCATCGCCCACCTGGTGGAGAAGTTTTTTCTGAAAACCGGCAGCGGGCTGCGGCCTACACTCGAGGAAGCCGTTCGCAAAACAGTGAAACTGCTGAACGGTGTGTTCGCCCTGGCGGTGATTGCCGCCGACGAACCCAACAAAATCGTGGCCGCGCGCAACGGTCCGCCCTCGGTGGTCGGCCTCGGGGACGGCGAATATTTTGTCGCCTCCGACGTTCCCGCCATTCTCCACCACACCCGCGACATGTTTTTCCTGGCCGACGGCGACATGGCCGTGATCACCGCACAAGGCGTGCATATCACCGATTTCGACGGCAAGCCTCTGGACCGCAAAGTACAGCACGTGACCTGGGACCCGATCCAGGCGGAAAAAGGCGGCTTCAAGCACTTCATGCTCAAGGAAATTTACGAGCAGCCGCGCGCCGTCCGCGACACCACGCTGGGACGCGTTTCCCTCGACTCGGGCCGCGTGTTTCTGGAAGAGATGGAGATCAGCGAAGCCGATTTCCGCGCGGCCAAAAAAATTAACATCGCCGCCTGCGGAACCAGTTGGCACGCGGGGCTGGCCGGCAAGTTCATGATCGAAGGCCTGGCGCGAATTCCAGTGGAAGTCGATTACGCCAGCGAATGGCGCTATCGCGACCCGATCGTCGACGCGGACACCATCACGCTGGTCATTTCGCAGTCCGGCGAAACCGCCGACACATTGGCTGCCCAGCGCGAAGCCAAAGCGAAGGATTCGAAAACGCTGGCCATCTGCAACGTGGTCGGCTCGATGATGACGCGCGAGTCGGACGGCACCATCTACACGCACGCCGGCCCGGAAATCGGCGTCGCCTCCACCAAAGCTTTCACCTGCCAACTGACGGCGCTCTACATTCTTGCCCTTTACCTGGCGCAGGTGCGTGGCACACTTTCTGAAGCGCAGGCGCGCGCCGCCGCCGAAGAACTGACGCGCATCCCGGCCAAGCTCGAGCACTTGCTCTCACGCGATCAGCAATACGCCGAGCTCGCGAAGACTTATCAGCGGGCGCGGGATTTTCTTTTCCTCGGCCGCGGCATCCACTATCCCATCGCGCTCGAAGGCGCGTTGAAGCTGAAGGAGATTTCCTACATCCACGCCGAAGGCTACCCGGCCGGCGAAATGAAGCACGGCCCCAACGCGCTCATCGACGAGAATCTTCCCACCGTCGTGATCGCCACGCGCGATGCGGCCAGCCCGGAATCCGCGCTGCGCTATGAGAAGACGATGTCCAACCTGAAAGAAGTGAAAGCACGCTCCGGCGTCGTTATTGCGCTGGCCACGGAAGGCGACGAAGAAGTCCGCGAGGCCGCCGACCATGTGCTCTACGTTCCGCCCGCGCCCGACAACTTATCGCCGATCCTGGAAATCGTCCCGCTGCAGTTGTTGGCGTATCACATCGCCGTGCGCCGCGGCTGCGACGTGGACCAGCCCCGCAACCTGGCCAAGTCGGTTACGGTGGAGTAGCAGTCTCTAGCTTCTCAGATCGTCGGCTGCCTCGATGTCCGTATACCGAAAATCGTCGCCCTTGAACAGCAGCGGCTCGCCCATCGCCTTGGCCAGCGCATAAGCAAAACAGTCTCCGAAGTTGAGGCCCGCACGATGCCGTCCCTTGGCAAAGTCGCGATATGCCTCGCGTGCAATCTTCGCCTGCTCGGCCGTCACGGGCTCGATCACGATCTGCGCTTCTCGAAAGAAGTCATCGAACCGCCGGATCGCCACCGGATCACGTCCGCTGTCGATCACAATCGCTGACTCCACAAAACTGGCCGCTGAGATCCGGCGAACTCGCGCGCGAATGACCGCGTCCACCATCACGTCAGCGTCCGACTCATCCCGCAGTATGGCCATGACGGCCGAAGAATCGAGAATCACTTCGGCAGCCCCTTCTCGTCATACAGCAAATCGCCGTGATCGATCGATTTATATGGTTCCTTCAAGTGAGCGGCGCATTCCCTTCCGATCTTCAACAGCCGTTCCGCCATTCCCTCGCCGCGGGCACTCCGCACCCGCTCCAGGCGTTCGCGCACGGCCTGCTCTACCGCGGCGGTTTGGCTCTCCCCTGTAAGCTTCGCTAGCTGCTGAACCAGCCGATGCGTCTTCTCGTTCTTGATGTTCAAGCTCATAGTCTACCTTCTACCATGGTCATGGTAGAATTCTACCACGCACAGGTTTGGCGCGCGCGCAGAATCGGCGAAACTGCTCCTTTGGCCGCCTCCGCCTCATCTACATGTCGAATGTCCGCATTCCGAACTTACGAAGCACGACTGGTGCGGTCTGTTTCCCTCTCAGAAGCGACCCAACACCTCGAGTTCGAGGTCGCCGGCGTCGATCGCTTCGGCTTTGTCGCGGGACAGTGGGTATCGGTTCGCTACGCAGGCGCGAACGGTCAGGAAATCACTCGCGCTTACTCCATCGCCTCTGCGCCTTCAGAAGATTCGCGCTTCTCCCTGTGCCTGAATCGCGTCACCGACGGTTTTATGTCCAACCATCTCTGCGACATGAAGGAAGGCGGGCAGATCCAGTTCCAGGGCCCGTTCGGCGATTTCGTCCTGCGCCCGCCGCCGCGCGACACCATCTTCATTGCCACCGGAACCGGGGTCGCGCCGTTTCGCGCGATGCTGCACTGGGTGTTGGCCGATAAGTCGCGGCACCAGGACAGGAAATTCTGGCTGGTGTTCGGCAGCCGGCATGAACGTGATATTTACTATCACGACGAGTTTGCAGCGCTAGCGGCCCGCCATGCGAACTTCAAGTTCCTGCCGACTCTGAGCCGTGGCGGCCCCGAATGGCAAGGATTGAGGGGCTATGTGCAGGAGCACGTTTCCGCCATTGTCCACGGCCGCACCGACATGCACGCTTACATCTGCGGGCTGGACAAAATGGTCTCCGCGAACCGCGAACTGTTGAAGTCGCTGGGCTGGGACCGCAAACAGATCCGCTACGAAAAATACGACTAGCGGACGAGCGGTCCGCGAAAACGTACCTGGTGAAGTCCTGAGGAAGCCAATGCTCTGTCATTTCGAGCGGAGTGAAGTTGCCCGCCGGCGGGCAGCTTCGCGAAGTCGAGAAACCTGCTCCTTTGCCCTGGAACCTGCTCAGAGGTTTCAATCACCCTGCTCTCGGATCGCCGCTCGCAATCGCAGTAACGCCCCGCACAGAGCGGCCATCCCCGCGCTCCATACCACAAACGCCACGTTCACCACCCACGCCGGCACCGCACCCACGCGCCGCAGCAGGAACGGTAGAAAATTCCACGTCGTAATGTGGACATAATCCCAGGCGTCCCAGTGCATGGCCTCGGTGTCGAGTCCCCAGGCATCCATCTTGCCCAGCGCAAAGGCGGCGATGTTCTTGAAGCGCAGCGCAATCACAAGTGTCGGATGACCGAGCGTCTCCATCTGGTAGATCTCAAGCGGCAGCCAGAATGCCAGCGACGCCACTTGAATAACGAAACTGACTGCGATCAAAATGACTGCGCCGCCGCGGACGTCAGCAGGCACGTCGGCGCGATGCCGCACCAGCAAAGGCACAGCCAGCAGCGCGGCCAGTTCCACCGCGGTGGAGACATAACGGTCGCCCCAGGCAAAGTCCCCGCTCCAGACCGTGTAGCGGGCGTAAAAGCAAATGTAAGCCAGCACCATCACCAGCGATGCCACGGCGTATGCCTTCACCGGCGGGCTCAAGCCTTTCCATAACAACAGAACCAGCACAATCGCCAGCACCAGCAGCGGATCGAAAAGGAAAATCGATTTCTCCGGCTTGAATAGGGGCCCGAAGAATCCGACGTGAAACGGCGTCTCCCACGGATAGTTCGGTGGCAACGTCGGGTCGATCATGCGCTGCTCGTGTCCGAACACAGTGACATAGGTGTTGGTGAACGACTGAAAACGGTAGAAGTGATACAAACGGTCGATCAAACCGAAGATGGCATAAATAGGAAATGCGATTCTTACGTATTCGGTAAACCGTTTTCGGATCTCCAGTCGCGGCGCGCGATCCATCCACAACATTGCCAGCAGAAATACACTCACCGAAATCAGGTCGAGGCCGGTGGTCAGACGCGTGAGCAGGTTCAATCCCAGCGCGGCCGCGCCCAGTCGCAATGCCCGCCGCTCGCCGCTTTTCAGCCACTCATACTGACAAGAAAACCCCGCCAGCGTCAGCAGCAGGATGTAGTTGTTCTCCATCAGGTTCTGCGTGTAGTGCAGGTGTGTAGTGCAGAACAGCAGCGCGAGCACTCCAAGCGTCGCCTCACGGACCGAGAACAGAAATTGCCGCAGCAGGCGAAATGCAACCAGCGTCGTCAGAACGTTGATCAGAATGCTGGTGCTGTAGCTGACCACGATGCTGCGGACCGCAGGATCGTCACCATAACCCTCAAATATGCTCCAGTGGGAGATCCAAGTGCCGGCAAGGTCGGCCGGCAGCATCAGCAGAGACTGCCCGATGCCATACCAACTGAAGATCTGTCCGCCGCGGCCATGCAGCCCGAACTCGGGATATTCGTTCGGAAATACCTGCGGCTCGTGCGTCCAGAGCCAGTGTGTGGTTTGCAGCCGATGCATGGTGTCGGCGGTGCCCAGCTCGCCCGACTGCACGACGAAGGCCAGCAGCCCGGCTGTCATGCAAAGCAGGAAAACTGGGTCTTGCAGCCAGCGGCTCATTCGAGAACTCATCGTCTGGATGTTAATACACGAGTCATCCGCCGCCTCCATCTTGCTTCGCGGTAAACTGTTTCGGGAAAACTCATGCCCTCTTGCCAGGCCTGCGGTAGCTCGATCGCGAACAACGTGCGCTTTTGCTCGAACTGCGGCTCCAATCTGGCCACGGGCTCCGATGCTCCCACAATCTCAGTCGCGCCGGTGGCCGTCAACGAGGACGCCACGATTGACATTGCAACCACTCCCTCCCCGAAACCTGCACGGCAAGCCTCGGCATCTCCGTCGCGAATCTCCAGTTCGGCGGAATACTTGCTGAACGAAGGCCGCTTCCTGCCCGGCCGCCTGCTTGCCGGACGCTATCGAATCATCGCGCTTCTCGGCAAAGGCGGCATGGGCGAGGTCTACCGTGCCGACGATCTGACGCTGGGCCAGACCATCGCGCTCAAGTTCCTGCCCGACGAGGCCGCCCAAGACGAAGCATTGCTGGAGCGCTTTCGCAACGAAGTGCGAATTGCTCGGCGCGTCTCACATCCCAATGTTTGCCGCGTTTACGACGTGGGCAGCGTGGAAGGCCAGACATACTTCACCATGGAATACATTGACGGCGAAGACTTGGCCTCGCTGCTGCGGCGTATCGGCCGGCTTCCTCAAGACAAAGCTCTAGACATCGCCCGCCAGCTTTGCGCCGGCCTGGCCGCGGCGCATGCCAAAGGCGTGCTGCACCGCGACCTGAAGCCTGCCAACATCATGCTCGACGGCCGGGGGCAGGCCGTCATCACCGATTTCGGGCTGGCCGGTATCGCCGACCAGATTAAGGGCGCCGACGTGCGGAGTGGGACCCCCGCTTACATGGCCCCCGAGCAACTATCCGGCAAGGAAGTCACGGTCCGCAGTGACACTTACTCGCTTGGTCTCGTGTTGTATGAGATTTTCACCGGCAAGCGCCCGTTCGGCGAAAAGTCTTCCACAGCCGGGAAAAAAGCCGATCGAACTCTCAGCCGTCCCTCAGCCGTCGTGAAAGACCTCGATCCGTTGATCGAACGCGTCATTCTGCGCTGCCTGGAAGAAGAGCCTTCGGCGCGGCCTGCGAGTGTGTTGACCGTCGCTGCGGCCCTGCCCGGTGGCGATCCGCTGGCGGCGGCGCTGGCGGCAGGCGAAACGCCTTCGCCCCAAATGGTAGCCGCGGCGGGAGAAACCGCCGGTCTGCGCCCGCGGGTTGCAGTCGCTTGTTTCGGCGCCGTTCTACTCGCGGCGGTGTTGGCCGTCGGGCTTGGCATTCACTACTCTGGCCTCTCGAGGATGCATCTCGACCTCACGCCGGAGGTGCTGGCGCACAAGGCCCGCGAAACTGTCGCCCAGTTGGGCTATCCCGAGCGTCCCGTCGACAGTGCCTACGGTCTCGACTATGACGGCGACTTCCTGGATGCAGTGGAGAAAGGCGACAAGCCGCGCCCCGACTGGAATGCCGTGCTGGCAGGCCGTCCGACGCCGGTTCAATTCTGGTATCGGGAAAGTCCCGACACGATGGCAGCGAAGAATTTTCAGGACCAGATGATGAATCCGGGCATCGTGACACTGACCGATCCTCCGCCTGTTCTTTCCGGCATGATCGGCGTGATGCTCGATTCGCAGGGAAAGCTCACGTATTTCCAGGCCATCCCGCCGCAGAAAGACACTTCGGCAACTTCGGCCACCACATTCGACTGGAATGTCCTGTTTGGCGCGGCCGGCCTTGATCCATCGCAGTTCCAGAAGGCGGAGCCGATGTGGAACTCTCTGGCTTCGTCCGACACACGCGCGGCCTGGACCGGTATGTGGCCGGGAACGTCGCGTCCGCTGCGGATTGAGGCGGCGGCTTACCGTGGCAAGCCGGTTTTCTTTTACCTCGTCGGCGATTGGGTCAAGCCCGGACGCATGAAAGCAGCAGAGAGTTTCTCCGATCACGCCAGCCAGTACATCGGCATCACGGTGCTTACGTGCCTGATGATCGGCGCCGCTTATCTGGCACGCCGCAATTACCGCCAGGGTCGCGCGGACCGGGAAGGGGCGTTCCGGCTGGCGGCGGTCATGTTCGCGCTCAAAATATTGATATGGCTCTGCAGCATGCACTTTACCGCCAGCCTCGGCACGTTCGGCATGCTGATTCTCGACCTTGCAACCGCGGTCTTCATCGCTTCGGTCATTTGGATTCTTTACCTCGCGCTGGAGCCTTGGGTGCGAAGGCGCTGGCCGCAAGCGCTGATTTCCTGGAGTCGCCTGATTTCCGGACAGGTGCGCGATCCGCTGGTCGGGCGCGACATATTATTCGGCGTGATGCTGGGCCTGACCTGGATTCTCCTGTTTCAACTCCGCTACATTCCGATGATGCGGCTGGGCGCGGTGCCTGGTCTGGGCTCATCTGAGTTCCTGGAAGGAGGACGCAGCGCGCTGGCAAGCTGGCTGGGACGGATTCCGGGTTCGATTTTCTCCACCCTGGTATTCTTTTTTCTGCTGCTTGTCTTAAAAGTGATTCTGCGCAAGGATTGGCTCGCCGCCATTGCTTTTGTGGCCATCTACGCGCTCCCGCGCGGTCTAACATCAACCTACGTTGCCGCCGATTTGCCGTCGCAAATCGTGATCTATGGCGTTGCCGTGCTCATCGTTTATCGCTTCGGGCTGGTGCCGCTCGCGGTTGCAATTTTCACCGCAAATTTGCTGGGCAGTGTGCCTATATCGTCGGAGCTGACTGCGTGGTACACGAGTTCGACCCTCTGGGCGTTGCTCAGCGTCGTGGCGATCGCGGGCTGGGGCTTCTACCACTCTCTCGGCGGAGACGCGGTGTGGCAGGTGGACATCGAGTAACGCGTCCGCGGGCCGCGGGTTACCAAAGACCGTGCTCTTCTGAACATCCCTCCTACAAGACTCTGGGGTCAATTTTCGCGCCTGCGTTGGGGTTACCGTGGTTGAAACGCAGCGCAGGTCCGCACGCGGCCGCGTTGCAAACTCCTCGCGGCGAGGCAGAGCCAATGCACAACACAAGTGTCCCCACATTACGGCGAAGCTCAAGGGTTCCTATTGCGGTGCCCATGCTGGTAACCAGCCTTGAACCGGGAGCGAAGTTCTCGGAAGTTTGTGAGACCCTGGAAGTGAGCGCGCACGGTTGCGCGATGCGATCACCGGTGAAGCTGGAAGCCGGCGTTCCCGTACATTTCCACAATCAGGATGGCCGCGAGACCACGGCGCAGGTGGTTTATTGCCAGCCGATCGGGACTGGACAGCCAGGCTGGAGACTCGGCGCAAGCTTCGATTCGGCGCAGAATTTCTGGGAGCTGACGAGCTATCCGAAGGATTGGTCGCGGACGACACAGCCAGCGGAGGCTCCGAAGCAGGCTGCCGGCAACGGCTTGACCATGGTTCCGAATCCGGCGGCAGCTTCGGCGAAAATCGTGCTCGACCGGATCAAGAGGCAACTCTCAGACGAGCATCTGAAGGGAATACTCGCCGAGCTGGTGCAACCGCTTGAGGCCGAAGTCACTCAGCTCAAAGAGAAGCTCGCGCAAGGGGCGCAGCGCAGCAAGTTCGAAGTGTCGCTCTCGCAGATCCCCCCTGAGCTTGAGCAACAACTCGAACTGCGGCTGCGAAACCACCTCAGCCCGCAAGTGCTCGAGCAGGCCAAGCGGCAGTCGGAACAGGTGCTGGAAACGGCGAAGGCCGCCATTGCGCAGAAGACTTCGGAGACCCACAGTGAATTTCTGAAGCGCGTTTCGCAGGAATTGCACAGTGTTGAACAGCGCGCGCGGGGCGTTTCGTCCGACGTGGCGCAGAGCATGTGCGAGCACCTGAATCGCGGCATGGGAGAGCTACACCAGCAGGTCGTCGACGCGGGCAACCGGCTCAAGCGGCTGAGCGAGGAACTGCTGCAAGTGATGGAGCATACGCTCGGCGAAGAGCACGATGCGCGCCTCGTGGAATTTGAACAGGTGCGGACTGCGGTCGCGTCGGAATCGGCGCGCTTGCAGGAGCAGATCACCGATCTTGATCGGCGCATGGGCGAACTCGACGAATCGGCGCGGCGGCTCGAATCGGGCCTCGACAAGCGCCTATCGCAGATGGCCAGTGACACTGTCCGCACCGCGCGCGGCGAGATGGAGAGCGCGCTGGAAGCGGCTCTGCACGAACTGAGCACGCGCAACGCACAAGAGCTGGCGAATCAGCTCGACGAGGCCAGCGCGAACTTGAAACTGATTCAGAAAGGGATTGAAGTTTCGGTTTGCGAGTCGCTGAAGAGCCACGTCGCCGAAACGCTGCAATCGTTCGAGCACAATATGGAAGATTTGGCGCAGCAGTCGGTGGAACGCTGGCGCCTGACGCTTGCCGGCGGATTGAATTCGCTGATCAGCACACTAGGCGAGCAGTTCCGGATGCAGGCTCCAGAGAGCAATTCGGGCAGACACTCTCGGGCAAAATCTTGATTCACCACTAAGGACACGAAGGTTCACGAAGGAAGTTCGACGGCACTGTCTGCTTGTTGCTGATCCAATCTGGGAAATTTTCTGTTAGCGGGTACCCCCCTCCCCCCTTTGATCTACTGGAATCATCAACTTGCGCCGGTTTTCGCCAAATTAATCCTAGAGCTGCAATCATTCAAGGGGCTGCATCTCCCTCTCGAGCCGCCGCATCTAAACCTTGACAACAACTCACTCAGGTCTTAGCATGGCGTAGAGCGCAATCACAATTGAATTGAAAATAAAGCACTTACAGAAGTAGGCTATGGCGCTTTGGCGCTCGGGCTTGAGTACCGGAATCATCAAGGAGAAGATTTATGGGAAAGATTATTGGAATTGACCTGGGAACCACGAATTCCTGCGTTGCCGTGATGGAGGGTGGCGAGCCCAAGGTGATCGCCAACGAAGAAGGAGGGCGCACCACGCCTTCGGTCGTCGGCTTTACCAAGACAGGCGAGCGCCTGGTCGGGCAGGTGGCCAAGCGGCAGGCCATCACCAATCCAGAAAACACGGTGTATTCGATCAAGCGGTTTATGGGACGGCGCTTTGACGAAGTGACGGAAGAGATCAAGATGGTGCCCTACAAAGTCGTGCAGTCGGGCGACCACGTCGCGGTGCTGGCGCAGGGTAAGGAATATACTCCGCCGCAGGTTTCGGCGCTCATCTTGCAGAAACTGAAGAAGGCGGCCGAGGACTACATCGGCGAGAAGGTGACCGAAGCCGTCATCACGGTGCCTGCTTACTTCAACGACGCGCAGCGCCAGGCGACCAAAGATGCAGGGCAGATTGCCGGGCTGGAAGTGAAGCGCATCATCAACGAGCCCACGGCGGCCGCGCTGGCCTACGGGCTCGACAAGGGCAAGGACGAGACCATTGCCGTGTATGACTTTGGCGGCGGCACATTCGACATTTCGATCCTTGAAGTGGGCGAAGGCGTGATCGAAGTGAAAGCCACCAACGGCGATACGCACCTGGGCGGTGACAACATTGATCAGCGCATCGTGGACTGGCTGATTGACGAATTCAAGAAAGACGAAGGACTCGACCTGCGCGGCAAGGGCAACGAGATGGCCCTGCAGCGTCTGCGCGACGCGGCGGAGCGGGCGAAGATTGAACTCTCCACAACCATGGAGACCGAGATCAACCTGCCATTCATTACCGCCGATGCCGGCGGGCCCAAGCACCTGGTCAAGAAGCTGACCCGGGCGAAGCTCGAGGGCATGATCGAAGACATCATTCAGCGCTCGGCCGGCCCCTGCAAGCAGTGCATGAAAGACGCCGGCGTGGACGCTTCGAAGATCAACGAAGTGGTGCTGGTGGGCGGACAGACGCGCATGCCGCGCATTCAGGCGCTGGTGAAGGAGTTGTTCGGCAAGGAAGGCCACAAGGGTGTGAACCCCGACGAAGTGGTGGCGATCGGCGCGGCGATTCAGGGTGGAGTGCTGGGCGGCGAGGTGAAAGACCTGCTGCTGCTCGACGTGACCCCGCTGTCGCTTTCGATTGAAACCCTGGGCGGAGTTTCGACACCGATGATTCCGCGTAACACGACGATTCCGACAAAAAAGACGGAAACGTTTTCGACCGCGGCTGACAGTCAGACGTCAGTGGAGGTGCATGTGCTGCAGGGCGAACGGCCCATGGCAGCGCAGAACCGGACGCTCGGCAAGTTTCATTTGACGGGCATTCCACCGGCGCCGCGCGGCGTGCCGCAGATCGAGGTAACGTTCGACATTGATGCCAACGGCATCCTGAACGTGACCGCGAAAGACACGGCCACCGGCAAGGACCAGAAGATCACGATCACGTCGTCTTCGGGCCTGAGCAAAGAAGAAGTCGAGCGCATGGCGAAGGAAGCCGACGCGCACGCGGCCGAGGACAAGGCAGCACGCGAGTCGATCGACTCCAAGAACCAGCTCGACAGCATGGTCTACCAGATCGAGAAAATGCTGCGCGAGTCAGGCGAGAAGATTTCGCAAGCGGACCGCGGCGATGTGGAAAATGCCGTGGCCGACGCGAAGAAAGCGCTGGAGTCGAACGACAAGGCGACCATGGACAAGGCGCGGGAGAAACTGACCGCCGCCTCGCACAAACTGGCCGAGCAGATGTACAAAGCGGCCAGCACGCAGGCGCCGCCACAGGGCGGAGCCGCGCCGGGCGGTGATGCGGCGTCGAACGGCGCGTCCGGCGGCGCGAAAAAGGACGAAGGCGTGATTGACGCCGAGTACGTGGACGTGGAAGAGAAGCGGTAAGGTCGAAAGACATGGCCACGGATTTTCGCGGATTAACACGGATAAGAACAACCCGTGAACGTCCGTGCGATCTGTGGCCCGTTTTTCGCTTTGGCAATGCATAATGCTCTAAATGGCAACCACCCCAAAGAAGGACTACTACGAGATCCTCGGCGTAAAGAAGTCGGCGTCGGGCGACGACATTCGCAAGGCTTTCCGCAAGCTGGCTCGGAAATATCATCCGGACGTTAATCCCGGCGACAAGTCGGCGGAAGAGAAGTTCAAGACGCTTTCCGAAGCCAACGAAGTCCTGAGCGATCCCAAGAAGCGCAAAATTTACGATCAGGTCGGCTTCTATTCCGACAATATTGACCCTGCAACCGCCGAGGCCTATGCCCGTGGAGGCGGTGGTGCGGCCGGCGCGCAGGGGCAGCCGGGAGGCCGGGCCAGCAACGTCGATTTCGGGGGCTTTGATTTTTCGGACTTGTTCGAGGGCGGACGCGCACAGGCGGGGGCTGGTGGCGGTGGATTTCGCGACATTTTCTCGGGGATTTTCAGCGGCGGCCGTGGCCGGCCGGTTGAGGACGAGGTCGAACCCGGCTCCGATCTCGAATATCAGGTGCATGTGCCGTTCTGGACGGCGATCAAAGGCGGCGTGGTTCGGCTGAACGTTTCGCGGCATGACACCTGCCCCACCTGCCACGGGCAGGGTTTTCTGGAATCTCCCGGCAAGTGCCCCGAGTGCAACGGGACCGGCCAGATCACGCAAACCGGCGGACGCATGAAGTTCAACGTGACCTGCCCGCGCTGTCACGGCACCGGAAAAAATGTGACGCAATGCGGCACCTGCCATGGTGTGGGCGTGGTGGCCCGCAACGAGTCCCTGGAAGTTCGCATCAAGGCCGGGACCCGAGACGGGCAGCGCATTCGCCTGGCCGGCAAGGGCAATGCCGGGCCGCATGGCGGAGCGGCCGGCGATTTGTTTGCCATCATTCGCATCGAGCCGCACAAACTGTTTCGTCGTGACGGCGACGACATCTACTTGACCGTGCCGGTCACCGCAACCGAAGCCGCGCTGGGAGCGAAGATTGAAGTGCCGACAATCGACGGGCGCGCGCTGCTGAAGATTCCTCCAGGCACACAGTCGGGCCAGAAACTGCGGCTGCGGGACAAAGGTGTGGCGTCTGCCACGCGCGAAGATGCTCGCGGCGACGAAATCGTGGAGATCGCGATTGCCGTGCCCATGCCGCGCGATGAGCGCACAAAAGAACTGCTGCGGGAACTGGCGAAGTTGAATCCGGAAGACCCGCGAGAAGAGTTGTGGAAGAGCGTTTAGCGTGGATTTCCAAGCGAATCCATGCGCGAGCCGCCGGGCTTGAATAGATCCTGAGACCTGGGAGTTACGCAGGCCTCAGGATGACAACGCGTCGTCGCGCCCCCTACTTCTTCATGCTGGGATCGTCGGCCGGGTTGATGTAGTTGAACTTCACTGGCGACTGGCCGTGGATTTGGACCACGGTCTCGCCCGAGGCGGCGGCGTAATGGTGCATGCTCGGGTCGAGATAAGCGAAGCTGCCTGCGCCGAAGCTCATCATCTTCGTGGCGTCGAAGCTGTCGCCCATGCCCACTTTCAGCGTTCCCGAAATCACGGTGACGTTCTCCCGCGTGGGATGAGTGTGCGGCGCGATCCTGTATCCATCAGGCATTTTCAGGCGAATGGTAAAGTCGCCGGAAGCCGCCATGGGATCGCCTTCGAGCACGGCGAGTTGCGCGCCCGCCGGAATGAACGGCGGTGCAGGGCCCCACTTCACCTGATCGAGAGTGAACGCGTTTTGCGCGTGCGACGGCACGGCCGTGCACAAAAGAGTCAGAGCGACTGCACTGGCACAAAGCAAGTTCTTCATAGATCCTCCTTCCAACGTTCGCGGCATGATAATCAGAAACTCCGCCTGCCCGCAACACCGCACGGAAGCTGCGGTCCATTACGTCGGTACCTGCCTCGTTGACAAGAATTTTCAGTAAAAAACCCAGAAAAATCTTGCATCTGTGGAAAATTCCCGTAATCTCTAACTTGCGAATCAACTTCCCGCAATGCCCGGGAATTCGCTGTGACCCGGGAGCCGCGAAACAGTTTTCAAGGGAGGCGCGGTGGTGAGAGTGAGTCGCTTGAGGAGGAAGCCATAGAAATTGGCAACAGCTAGCGCCCCACGTCAGGGCCCCAACCAGCCGCAGTCTCTCGCCGCAGCACCCAAACGGAAAAACTTCGCGCGCCTCACTCTTTGGCCGCTGGTGGCCGCCACTTTTTTTATGGTTTCGGGCGGAACCTACGGTACAGAAGATGTTGTCCACGGCGCCGGTTACGGCAAGGCGATCCTCATTCTTTTGCTCACTCCGCTGGTGTGGAGTTTGCCCACCGCGTTCATGATTGGCGAACTCTCCAGCGCGCTGCCTCATGAAGGCGGCTATTACGCCTGGGTGCGCCGCGCCATGGGCAACTTCTGGGGATTTCAGGAAGCGTGGCTCTCGCTGGTAGCCTCGATTTTTGACATGGCGATTTACCCGACTCTGTTCGTCACATACCTGACGCGGATGTTCCCGTGGTTTCAGGAAGGCCATCGCGGCCTGCTGGTGGGCATCGCGGTGATTGCAACCTGCGCGGTCCTGAACATTCTCGGCGTGCGGGTGGTTTCCACCACTTCTCTGTGGCTGTTTTTCGCGCTGTCGGCGCCATTTGTCGCCATCGTTGTGCTCGCGCCATTCAAACTTGGCGCGCTTGCGAACGCAGTCACCAAGCCGACGACTTCCAGTGTCGACATCCTGGGCGGCCTGCTCATCTGCATGTGGAACTACATGGGCTGGGACAACGCCTCGACCATCGCGACCGAAGTCGAGAAACCGCAGCGCACTTATCCGCGCGCCATGCTGGTCGCGGTGGGTATCGTGGCCTTGAGCTACGTGCTGCCCTTCGCCGCCATGTGGATGACCAAGCTGCCGGTCTCGGCGTGGGAAACGGGTTCGTGGGTGGAAATTGCCGGGTTGCTGGGCGGCCCGCTGCTTCGCGTCGGTGTCGTTCTGGGTGGAATGATCAGCGCCTTCGGTATGTTCAACGCGCTGGTGATGAGCTACTCCCGCCTGCCGCTGGCCATGGCGCAGGATGGCATGCTGCCCGCGGTCTTCGCCAAACTGCATCCCAAGTCTCGCGCGCCCTGGGCGGCCATCATTGCGCTGGCCATCCTGTGGGCGCCGTGCCTGCTGCTTGGCTTTGAGCGTTTGGTCACGCTCGACATTCTGATCTATGGCGCGAGCCTCGGTCTTGAATTCGCCGCGCTCGCAGTGTTGCGGTTCCGTGAACCCGCCCTCAAGCGGCCGTTCCTGGTGCCGGGAGGAAAATTAGGCGCCATCGCCATCGGCCTGCCGCCGATGCTGATGCTGGGATTCGACCTCATCCACAGCGAGCACGAGTCGGTGTGGAACATGAGTTCGCTCGAATTCGGCCTGATCCTGATCGGTCTGGGAGTCGTGGCCTACGCCGTGAACCGCGCGCTGAAGCCGGAAGGCTGGGGCGCGCCGGTGGATGAAGAGTCGCACGCCACGGCTTACTAAACACGCCGCGGATTTGCGTGGCTGTCGGTCCACGCAAATCCGCGGCTTATTTGCTGTTTGTAGCGTTGTCGGCTTCAGGCAGCTGCGGCAGTGTCGCGCAGGCTCTTCACTTTGTCATGCGCCTGCTGCACACTTGAAGCTTGCCGCCGGATGATCTCTGCAAGATCGGCGGGTAACGCCTCGTCAAGCGCCTTCTTGTAGCTTGCTTTGGCGCTGTCTTCGCCGGCCTCGATGGAATCCAGAATGGTTTTATCGCCGCCGCCCAGGCTGACCTTTGTGTCGATCCAGGCCCGGTGCAGGGCCGCGCCCACTGATCCTGACACTTTCTTGTCAGGGTCGCCCATTCGTTGCAACTCCCGCTGCAGTTCTTCCGCAAAGCGTCCGCGTTCCAGACTCTGTTCGAGGAAGTACGTTTTCAGGTCGCCGCGCTTTACGTGCGCCGCGGCGTCCTGATAGCCGGTGTGTCCGTCGCGGCAGGTTTCAATCAAGTCTTCCAGCAAGCTTTTGGTCGTTGTTTGGTCCATGATAGCCTCCGCACCTAAGATGCCGGGAAGCGCCGGAAGGTTTAGATGTGAATTGTCAGCGCCATAGAAAGAACATGTTGACGTATTCTAGAATTGAAGCGGTTCGCTATGACTAAACGCAGGTCCAAGGGCGCCTACATGATTTCGAGCGTGGCTGAGATGTATGGCATCCATCCTCAGACGCTGCGGCTGTATGAGCGCGAAGGACTGCTCAAGCCCTCGCGCACCGAAGGCAACACGCGCCTCTACACCGACGAAGACCTGCAGCGGCTGGAGTTCATCCTCTCGATGGCACGGGATCTTGGCGTCAACATCAGCGGCATGGCCATCATTCTGCAAATGCGCGAGCGCATGGAAGAGATGCAGCGCCAAATTCAGGAGTTTGTGCAGTACATCCAGAAGGAAGTGCTTACGCGAGCCAACGCCGCCGCCGATCCTGCCAAGGGCGCCATCGTGCCGGTGCGAAGGGCTATGGTGACGCCGGTCGTGCCGAAGAAACGCTAGCTCTTTGGGGGAGACGGAGCGGTACTATGAAATCCCATGCTCCCCTTCAAGCTCATCTACAGCGACGGCTATTATCTCCCCATCGGCCAGCATGTTTTTCCTGCCGAGAAATACCGCCGCGTGCATGACCGCCTGTTGGCAACCGCTGTCGCTGGATCGGAGGATTTCGTCGATCCGCAACCTGCATCCGATGAAGACATCCTGCTTGTCCACACACCCGAGTACGTTCACAGGCTCACCACCGGCACGCTCAGCCCGCGCGAACAGATGCAGCTTGAAGTCCCGTTCTCGCCCGAACTGGTTCGTGCGTTCTGGCTTGCTGCTGGAGGCTCGATTCTGGCCGCCAAGCATGCTTTGAGGGGCCGTGTCGCAATCAACATCGGCGGCGGATTTCATCATGCGTTCGCGGACCACGGCGAAGGCTTCTGCATGATCAACGATGTCGCCGTCGCCATTCGGCGCATGCAGCGCGATGGAAAAATTCGCACCGCCATGACCGTGGATTGCGACGTGCATCATGGCAACGGGACCGCGGCCATTTTTGCCGGAACACGGGCTCGCAGCACGCCACTGCCCTCGGTTTCGAGACCAAGTCTGGAGCCGCGCTCGGCGGCAAGCATCGGCCTAACGGGAAACGATGTCTTCACTATTTCCCTGCATCAGTTCAACAACTACCCGGCCATCAAGCCTCCATCTTCGATCGATGTGGACTTGCCTGACGGCATCGGCGACGACGATTACCTGGGCTGGCTCGACAATGCGCTCAGCTCCGGTCTTCGCCAGTTCCAGCCGGATCTGCTCTGCTATATCGCCGGCGCCGACCCCTACCGCGAAGACCAGCTCGGCGGGTTGGACCTTACCATCGAAGGACTAAAGAAGCGCGACGCGCTTGTTTTCCGCGTAGCGCGTGCACGAAACATTCCGGTGATGGTCACTTACGCCGGCGGCTATGCGCGGAACGTGGAAGATACCGTGACGATTCACACCAACACGGTGATTGCGGCGAAGGAAAGCTGGGTTGCTCGAACCTGAAATCCCACCCCCTGCTGCTAAAATAGAGAATTACGCCTATGTTTGAGAACCTACAGGGAAAACTTCAGCAAGCCTTCAAGACGCTCCGCGGACAGGCCCGCCTCACCGACGAAAACATTCAGGAGAGCATGCGCGAACTGCGCGTGGCGCTGCTGGAGGCTGACGTCAACTTTAAGGTGGTTAAAGAGTTCATTGACCGGGTGCAGGCCAAGGCGGTCGGCCAGGAAGTGTTGACCGCTCTTTCTCCCGGCGAGCAGGTCATCAAGATCGTCCGTGACGAACTGGTCCAACTGCTGGGCAAAGACACCGCGCGCGTGAAATTTGCCTCGCAGCCGCCAACGGTAGTTCTAATGGCCGGCCTGCAAGGCTCGGGCAAGACTACAACTTCGGGAAAGCTGGCGCACTGGCTGAAAAATGGCGGGCACCGGCCGTTGCTGGTTTCAGTCGACGTCTACCGGCCGGCGGCGCGCGAGCAGTTAAAGATCGTTGCGCAGGCAGTCAAGGTCCCCATCTACGAGGGCGCAAACATCGAGGCAAATACCGCGACCGTCGAGCGCCTGGTGAAAGAGGCCAAACGCGAGGCCGTTATCTCAGGCTCAGACGTGCTGATCGTCGACACCGCAGGCCGTCTGCACATTGACGACGATCTTATGGGCGAGATGCAGTCGCTCAAGAAGCTGCTCAATCCGTCGGAGATTCTGTTCGTCGCAGACGCCATGACCGGCCAGGATGCCGTCAACTCCGCCGACGAGTTTCACAAGAAGCTGTCGCTCACGGGCGTGGTACTCACCAAAATGGACGGCGATGCGCGTGGCGGCGCGGCGCTTTCCATCCGCCAGGTCACCGGTCAGCCGATCAAATTCATCGGTACCGGTGAAAAGTTCGATATGCTCGAGCCGTTCCACCCAGACCGCATCGTGTCGCGGATTCTCGGCATGGGCGACATTCTGTCGCTGATCGAGCGCGCCGAGCAGCAGATTGACAAGAAAAAAGCGCAGGACATGGCCGTGAAAGCCCTGACCGGTGACGGCTTCTCGCTGGAAGATTTCCGCGAGCAACTGCGCCACGTCAAGAAAATGGGCTCGATCAAGAGCCTGATGGGAATGATGCCGTCGGTTGGCCCGTTCAGCGGGTTGCAGAAGGCCGCCGACCATGTGGATGAAAAACAAATCAATCGCGTCGAAGCCATCATCGGGTCGATGACCGCCTACGAGCGCGATCATCACGAAGTGATCAACGGCAGCCGCCGCAAGCGCATCGCCCGCGGCTCCGGCACCAGCGTGCAGGAAGTAAACAATCTGCTGCGCCAGTATGCCCAGATGAAGAAAATGTTCAAGCAGATGGGCAAAGGCAGCTTCATGCGGCGCATGGCCTCGATGAAGATGCCGGGAATGTAGCTGCCAAAAGGCTTTCAGCCCTCAGACATCAGCCTGAGCGAAGCGTCTCGAAGGCCTGGCAGCTTAGAACCGACAGTGCGTATCCCTTATGAAATGGCGCTCCCTCGAGGAATCGGCTCACGCGAGCGATCTGCGTCCGCTCCGCCAAATCTTCGCAGATCGTAAGAGCGTGATCGCGCAATACGCACCGCCTGAAACGCAGGCGATTCATGCCAACGCGGTTGCCGAACTTAAGAAACTCGGCCTCGCCACGAGCATCCTGCCGGTCGGCGGACGAGCGCCGTCGTTTGAGCTTCCCAATCACAACGGCAAGCTGGTCGCATCTTCCGACCTTCTCGCCCATGGCCGCGTCGTGCTCTGTGCCATCCGCGGGCGCTGGTGCCCGTTTTGCGTGGGGCAGATGGAAGCCATAAATCAGATCGCGCCGCAGATTGAAGCCGCAGGCGCCAGACTCGTAGTCATCTCGCCGCAGACCGTCAAGCAATCTTCGTTCATGCACGATCAGCACAAGCTGCGTTTCCCGCTATTCTCGGACGCAGGCAATCGCGTCGCCCGGCAATTCGGGCTGGTCTATCGCGTTGGCGTCGAGCAGGAATCACTTTACCGCCGCACATTCATCAACCTGCCCAACGCCAATGGCGACGACACCTGGGAGTTGCCCATTCCGGCAACCTACATTCTCGACCGCGAAGGGACCGTACTCTACGCTTCGGCCAGCGAGGATTACACCGAGCGTCCCGAACCGCTGGAAATCCTGGGTTTCCTCGAGGGCAAGCGCGAGAACTAGCTGCGCCCGTTCCGGTACACTAGAGCCTTCATGCACGTAATTTTCGGCATCAATCCCGTGAGCGAAGCGCTAAAGGCGCGCGGCCGCGCCTTCGAATGGGTAGGCATGGCGAAAGAGCGCCACGACCTGCGCCTGCAACGGCTGATCGAGGATTGCCGCAAGACCGGCGTACCCATTCGCTTCATGCAGCGCACCGAACTCGACCGCATCGCCGGCGACGCCGCGCACCAGGGCGTGGTCGCGGTCACTTCGGCAAAGCAATACAAAGAACTGCAGGATGTGATCGACGCCAAGCGCGGCGCCCACTCGCTGATCGTCGTGCTTGACGGCATAGAAGACCCGCACAATCTCGGCGCGATTCTGCGCACCGCCGATGCGGCGGGAGCCGACGGCGTCATCATTCCCGAGCGCCGCGCAGCGGGAGTGACGGGTACCGTCGCCAAAGTTTCCGCCGGGGCCAGCGAACATCTGCCGATCGCAAAAGTCACCAACATCGCCCGCACCGTCGAAGACCTCAAGCTGCAGAACATCTGGACGGTCGGCCTCGACGAGGACGGCCCGCAATCCTACGAATCTCTTGACTACAACATGGACTGCGCTTTGGTGCTGGGCGCCGAAGGCAAGGGCCTGCACGATCTGGTCAAGAAAAAGTGTGACATTCTGGTCTCGATTCCGATGCTGGGAAGCGTGCCGTCGCTTAACGTATCGGTGGCGGCGGCGATCGTGCTGTACGAGATCGTCAGGCAGCGGCGAGCACACGATGCGGCGGCGGCGAAAACATCTTCGAGATCAAAATGAAGTTGCGGGGACTTGCGCTGCATTCACTTTTGTTCTGCGCAGTCACAGCCAGCGCGTTTTCTCTCGACCGCGAAGCCTTTACGCCCACCAGCTATGACTTACAGGTCGAGCTCGACCCGAGCCAGCACCGCCTCGCGGTCCGAGGAAAGATAACCCTTCGCAACGATTCGCCTTCGCCGCAGAAGCTGGCCGTGCTACAGCTCTCATCGTCGCTGAGCTGGCATTCCATTCAGGCTGGTAACACTCCGCTGCAGTTTGTCGCCCAACCGTATCGGTCCGATATCGATCACACCGGCGCTTTGTCCGAAGCCATCGTTACGCTGCCCCAGGAGGTCGCTCCGAGAGCCACAGTCGAGGTTGAAATCAGCTATGAAGGTGTCATTGTGCTCGACGCGACTCGGCTTACCAGCATCGGCACGCCGGAGGCGCAAGCGCTCAACTCCGACTGGGACCAGATCAGCTCGCAATTCTCGGCCGTGCGCGGCGTTGGCTACGTTGCTTGGTATCCCATCGCCACTGAGTCAGCCGATCTGGCGGAGCCGAACAGCCTGTTCGACGTGCTCGCGCGGTGGAAGGCGCGAGAGGCAAACGCCCAAATGAAAATTCATTTCGGCTTGCCCATGGTTCCCGCGGAGGAAACATCACTCACGTTGATTTGCGACCGACTCGAATTGCGAGGAGTGACCCGCGGAGGGAGCCCGAAATTTCCCTGGACTGAGTGCTCCTATGAGTCTCTTGGAGCTTCCGTTCCTGCTTTCGCGAGTGCGCTGTTCGCTCTGGTGAGTCGCCCGTCAATCACCATCTATGCTCCGCCACCGGAGGCGGCTGCGGGCGTGGGCTATGGCGATACCGCAGAGAAAGCGGCCGCTTTTGTAACCGACTGGTTTGGGGCAACGCGGCACGGCGCGAGCATGGTTGCCCTACCTAATCCGGATGCCTCCCCGTTTGAGGACGGTTCATTGCTGCTGGCGCCGATCCCCGCCAATCCTACGGCAGCGCATTTGATGGCCGTCCACCATCTGACCCACGCCGCTTTTTCATCACCAAATGCATGGATCAGTGAAGGCCTCGCCCACTTCGCGCAAGCCTTGTACATCGAAAGCCAACAGGGGCGCCAGGCTGCGCTTTCTTACATGCAGCAGCATCGCTTGACGACCAGCGAATTCTCCCCGCCAAAACCAGCGCCCGCAGCCGCCGATGACACGTCCCGTTCATTGCTGAAGAGTTCAACCGACGGCCTCGACCGGACCAAAGCGATGTATGTGTGGTGGATGCTACGCGACCTGCTCGGCGACGGCACGCTGAAAAGAATCATTGCGTCATATCGTCCCGATGACGACAAAGACGCAGCCTACGTCCCCCACTTGATTCAGGAGCAAGCCCGGCGCGATCTGCAATGGTTCTTCGACGACTGGGTCGACCACGACCGCAGCCTGCCCAGTTTCAAGATCGCCTCCGCTTTCGCACGCAAGAACAACGACACGTATCTGCTTACGCTAACGGTTGAAAATAACGGCAGCAGCGGCGCGGAAGTCCCGGTTCGCATCCGCTTCGCAGGTGGCGATCTCGTTCGCCGGGTTGAAATCCGCGCCCACGCGAGCGCCGTGGTCCGCGTTGACCTGCCCAAGCAGCCGCAGGAAGTAATTGTCAACGACGGCAGCGTGCCGGAGTCCGGAGAGACCATGAAGCCGTTCAAGATTGAGGTTGCGGCCGAAGAAAACAAGTAGCCGCACCGCAACGTCTCGATTCCCCATCCACAACCGGCCGTGATAGCTTGAAATGCCTGTCTTGGGCCAAAGTGTGGAGGTGTTGACATGGCATACATTCAATTTCTTGGCGCGGCGGGGACCGTCACCGGTTCCAAGCATCTGATTAACTCTTCCGACGACAGCACCGGCACAAAAGGCGTTCAAGTTCTCGTCGACTGCGGACTCTTTCAAGGCCCAAAAGAATGGCGCGACCGCAACTGGCAAGACACGCCGGTGCCCGCAAAGGAAATTGACGCTGTCATTCTGACCCACGCGCACCTTGACCACTGCGGCTGGATTCCACGTCTGGTCAAAGAGGGCTTCAAGGGCCCGATCTACGCCACGCCGGCAACGATCGACCTGTGCGGTATCGTGCTCCCCGACTCCGGCCACCTGCAGGAAGAAGATGCGGCTTACTACAACAAGACCCACACTTCGAGCCACACTCCGGCCCTGCCGCTCTACACTCTGGCGGAAGCGCAGGATTGCCTGAAGACCATGAAGCCAGTCGCGGAAGGTCAGACCGTCCAGATCTGCCCTGAGCTTTCGTTCCGCTTTGTGCCGGCCGCACACATTCTCGGATCGTGCATGGCCGAAATTCAGCTCGCAGTGGGCGGACAAAGCAAACGCCTGCTCTTTACCGGCGACATTGGCCGCGTGCGCGACCAAACCATCGCTCCCGGCAAGGTCGTCCACTCCGGCCCGCAGGAAGGCGAAAGTGCCGACGTGCTGGTGATGGAATCCACCTACGGCAACCGCGAACATCCCGACGAAGACCCGCTACCTGAACTCGCGTCGCTTATCACAACTTGCGTTAAGCGCGGCGGCAGCGTCATCGTTCCCGCTTTCGCCATTGAACGCACGCAAAAGTTCCTCTTCATCCTCAAACAACTGATGGAAGACGGCAGAATCCCGCGCGTGCCCGTCTATTGCGACAGCCCCATGGCCCTCAAAGCGATTGACGTTTTTCTCAAGCACCGCGAGGAGTTCACAGCAATCTCCAAGGACCTGATCCAGAAGTACGGCTCGCCGCTCACCTGGCCCGGCTTCACTTTCGCCGCGACCCGTGACGATTCCATGAAAATCAACGCCGTTCACACCCCATGCATTATCGTCTCGTCCAGCGGCATGGTCACCGGCGGACGCGTCATGCATCACCTCGCCCAGCGCCTGCCCGACCCCAAGAACCTCGTGATATTCATCGGCTACCAGGCGGTCGGCACCAACGGGTACATCATTAAGAACAAGGCGCAGTCGGTGAAGTTGTTCGGCCAGTCTGTGCCAATTCGCGCGCAAGTCGCTGCAGTCGAACAGTTCAGCGACCACGCTGATCCCCGCGAACTGCTGGAGTGGCTGCATACGTTCAAGAACCAGCCCGCCGTAACGTATCTCGTTCATGGAGAACCGGATGCCGCCGCCGCGCTGCGCCAGACCATGACGCACGAATTGAAGTGGAATGTGCAGATCGCCCAGTATCTGCAAAAGCAGGAGATCGCTTAGGCAAGAGTGCTCCCCTTTCCGTCCTAAGCGGAGCCAGTGCTTCGCGAATGCGAAGCAGCGGCGAAGTCGAAGAGTCTCTAGCAGTGCCTTTGCCGGCTGCGGACGCGTGGCATTCGCATGGAGGCTTGTGCTCACTCGATGGCAAACACCGCGTAAACCGTTGCTTCGCTCTTGACCTTCTGCGGGAACAGCCTCAGCTTGGGCTCGGGATTGGCGAGCAACGCGGCTTCGGTATTCACGACGGTTG
>Ga0075029_100000031_pt1 | contig 53811 bp, 55 predicted proteins | sample LitLauG_LLR_2013_FD_71391 | JGI IMG/M metagenome (GOLD analysis project Ga0075029, IMG submission 71391) | Freshwater sediment microbial communities from North America - Little Laurel Run_MetaG_LLR_2013 | ecosystem: Environmental > Aquatic > Freshwater > Creek > Sediment | place: USA... | reverse complement strand
AAGACCGCGCCCGAGAGATCGATGGGCGAAAGAGACCGAACATCCGGGAAGCCGATGTCAACGGCGCGAATTCGAAGCGGATCAGGAGCGGCCGGAAGGCGTGGATCCCCGATCACGGCCCGGAGCGCCGCCCCTGCAACGGCGCAGGTGTAGATGGCTGCCAGGAGCGGGTGCGGCATCGTCGCGGCGGATGCGACAGGCGCCCTCGATACAACCGCACTGGCGGCGTCGATCATTGCATAGAGACGCGGGGCCTGGCTGCGAGGTGCCGTCGATCCGACCACGACTTCAAGGTCGGCAGCCGCTGGGTCGTCCGTGACAAAGACCGTCCGCTCCAGAAGCTCTGCGATTTCGCCAGCCCAAGACCGCGCTGGCCCCTCCGCTGCCGTAAGCAGCACCCGGCGTTCCAGCCGCTCAGCAGCCGCCTCCTCGTCGACGCCGAGGAGTGCGGCCAACATGCGGGCGTTCTCGGCCGCGGCGCTCAAGTTTGCAGAGCCAAGCGCGCGCCCGGTCCCTGATTGGGGGTCAGGATCCATTCACCGCCCTCCGCGAGTTCATAGGTCTTCACCTCGGTCACGAAAGTCGCCAGCGTGGTCGCCTCGGCGAACCTGGGAAGGACAAGTGAAAGGGCGCCGACGTGGCGCACGATCGCCCACCGCGCGTCCGCCTCCGAATGGAAGGCGGCCGCAGGGTGCGTATGGATTTGGGCGGCGACCTTCATGCGGCCCGCCCGCAGCCGGGACATCAAGGCCTTCAGACTCGCGGGCGGCAGATGGAAATAATCGCGCGCGGTCTCCTGTTCGGGCTCGTAGACCTCGCTGATCCCCACGGCGGCGGGGGAAGCGGGCGCCAGCCAGAGCGCGACACGCTCGTGGCCGAGGCGGCCGCCAGCCCGCAGCATGTCAAGCGTGTCAGAGAGGACTAATGCGGGCAGGACAAGACAAGTCATTGGGCGGCCCGCGTCCAGACCCGCCACAGCTGGTCGAGAAGGCCAAGGAGATCATTGCCGGAGCGACCGCGATAGTTGTCCCACACTTCTGCGCAATGGCTTGAATGGGTATGAAACTCGCGCGAGCCTCGCATGCAGATAAATGGACGGCCCGTCGAAGGGTGTGGACCCGAATTGAAGATACTGCCACCGCCCGCAAAGACGTACTCATGCGGAAGGCCCGGGTCCCGGTTGGTCGGGATATGCGCGCCGTCTGACGTCAGAAGCTCGATCGACGGCGGCAGGTCATCCCAGTCATCGCAGGTAATGCGCAGGCGAAGCGGCGCCCGGCTAGGGTGCCCGAAAATGACATCGAGCACCGGGTAGTCAGCGGCGACCACCGTCCATCGCCGCCGCTTGACGAGACGTTTGTCAAGGCGACCGACGTCGCGTTCGAAGGCACCGCGCGCCAGCGCCTCAAGCATCCCCGCCCCCGCCTTCGCGCGGGCTCCAGTTCAGTTCAACCGCGCCGCTGAGGGCGTTCTGGGCGAAGGTAGCGACCGGATTGATGTCACGGCCATCGACCGTCACCACCCAGTCGGTCGTATCCGTCAGACCGAGCTTCTTGGCGGCCCGGGCGAGGACGGCGCTGACTAAGATGTCCGGCGTTACCCGAAGCGCGCCTTCCGCCGGGAAGACGCCCGCTGTCGTGAACACGCTGACCAACAGGAACTCGGGGCGTTTGCGCCGTGTGACGATGTGCTCGGTCCCCGGCTCGGCGAAGGAGACGCTGCCACCGGGCTGAAGCACGGTGTCGGGCTCAGCGCCACGCTCAAGGACCAACTCTTCATTGGGCGCGATCGAGAAAAGGCTGATGAGTTCGTCGACTTCCAAGGTCTCGGCGCCCCAGACTTGGCCGATTTCGTCGAGCGTCCAGCTGTAGGCCCGATCGTCCCGGAAGGCTCGGAACACTGCCCCGCCCTCCGTCTTCAGCTCGATCTTGTCGTCCAACTCGATGAGATGGGTGCGGTTGTTGCGGATCAAAATGAGCTGATGCTCGCTCGCCGGCGCGAGGCCCGCGAGATTGAGGATGTCCCGCCCCGACGGATCTGGATCGCTGCTGTCGTACGTTCGGCCGTTCACCACCACGTGGCGCCAGCTGCTAATGGCCTCGGCCGTTTCACCGTCCATCATCTTCTCCAGTCCCATCGAAGCGGCGTTGAAGCCCTCCGACTCTTGACACTCGACGACCTCGGACTACTTTGGTCCAAGAGTCTCGATTTGGACTATATGCATTCGGACTGATCTTCGCGTCAAGTCCGGATTTGGACTGGGAGAAGATTCCATGGAGCACATCGCACCTGACGCCCGAGAGGGCGCCGGGCCCTCACGGATTCCAGTGGAGCTGGAGGCTTTTTTCGCGATCGCCGAGAAGTGGCGGCTTACCACCGACGAGCAGATCAGGCTTTTAGGGTCGCCAGGACGATCTACCTTCTTCAAATGGAAAAAGGAAGGTGGGTCGGTTCCGCCAGATACGACGGAGCGAATATCGCAGATACTTGGTATCTGGAAGTCACTCACTATACTTTACACATTAGAAGAACGCGGCTGTGAATGGATAAGGCGGCCGAATGAACACTTCGACGGAGCCAGCGCGCTTGACATTATGCTGGCGGGCGGCGTGGTCGATTTGTACAAAGTGAGATGGTATCTTGATGCTCAGCGTGGTGGATAAGATATCCAAATTGGAATGGTCGGGCGACGGTTTTCGCCTGATCCCTTCGCGATTCCCGCCGGTTTCCATCTACGAGACTCTGGTCGCTAATGACCGGATCGAGGCGCTCGTCGCGGTGGAGAACCTCACAAATCCAAGGCTGCAATCCGCACAGCGCCTTATGGAACTAAGCCTGGGCCTAGCCCCTGATTCGCCGCGGCTGCAAAACTGGAATCACGCCCCCTTCGCCTATTCCAATCCAGAGGGCAGCCGGTTCTTTCCGCCCGAGCGGCCCTGCCTGGAACTTTCGGATAGCCGCCAGACGGCGCTCGCCGTTTCCATCGCTCGGCGCCAAACCTTCCTTTCGCGCACTCGCGAGCCCCCGATTGGCCTGGATATGCGGATGCTCAAGACACCGGTGAGCGGTGTCTTTTTCGACCTCCGCGGATTGGACACCACCCTCTCTCGTGACGAGCGGTGGAAGATCGGTGCCAGTATACCGAAGGAAGCCGACGGGGTCGTCTTTCGTCCCGCAGAACGGTCTTCAGCCATGTGCATCGCCATCCTCAAGGCGGGCGTGCTCGGCCGCTCCTTGCAGACGGTCCACTATCGGTACGTTTGGAACGGGACCCGGGTGACAAAGCTCTACGCCTTCGACAACGAGGGCGCAGAACTCGCTCCGGAAATCCTCGCGGGCTCGGCGGATGTTCTCGCCGCATAACACCGTTTTAAACAAGTTCGCCGCCGCTCCAGCCCTGCAGTGCGACAACCTCGTGGAAGGTGCAGCCAGGCGTGTTGCAAACGACACTTGGGCGCACGTTCCCATTCGCGCTGACCCCATGGTCCTTCAAAACAATGCCGTGTCCAAAGGAGCAGGTCATGTGGGCCTTGAATCTAATCGCGGTCCGTTTGTGGCACGGCCTCCAATGCAGCGGCGGCAGAGCTCCAGTGCCATCAAACCGCGGAACCGTAATCGGAAGGTAGGCCCGGGGCCTGTCTGCACGGTTATACGAGCCCGGCGCGATGGACCGGCGTCGGAATAACTTTCGCAGCCAGTCGAACATATTCCTGGCTCCCTCTCTGGCCACACGGCAAATTCAACCTGGAACCTGCAGGAGGTTACGCCGCCAAAGCCTGATCGCCAATCCGGCAGGTCGAAATCACGCTCGGCGCCAACGCCGCTTCCGCTATGCTGATCAAATGCTCATGGTGGGTGAAGAACAGGACCTGCGTCTTTGTGGCCAGATCGGCCAGCACGCTGAAGCCGGCCGCCGCCCGCTCGTCATCGTAGTTGATGAAAAGATCATCCGCCAGAAACGGCAACTTGACCCGGTTGGCAATGCTTTCTTCAACGGCGGCAAGCCGAAGCGAGAGATAGAGCTGATCCACCGTTCCCTCGCTCATTCCCGTGATTGGAACCACCGTCGCCCCGTCCGCGCTCACCCCTGAAAGCCTCGGCTTTCCGGAATCCACCTCCACGCTGAGGGATGCATACCGGCCGAGCGTGAGGGTTCCAAAGATCGCCGAAGCCCTTTTGAGAAGCGGCGCCTGCTTTTCGCGGCGATATCGTTCAATCGCCCAGCTAAGCAGCTTGGCCTCGGCGCGCTTGCGAACATAGGCCTCCGCCTGGGCCTCCATTTCCGCGCGCGCCTGAGCCACGTCGGAAGCAGCGACTGCGGCATCGGGACGATCGTCGGCTTTTTGGAAACTGATCAGGGCATCCCGTCGCTCTTCCGCCAACCGCTCTATTTCATCAGCGAGCTCGTCGATCTCCTCCTGAAGACCATCGCTCGCGGCTGTGAGCGCCGCAGCGTCCGCGCCGTCCGCCTCCAACAAAAGCGCCTGCAGGGTCAGCCCATCGCCGGCTGCGATAATCGACTGCGTGAGCTCATCGACCTGTCGCCGCAGGCTGCGCGCTTGCGCTGCCCGTTCTATTACTGGCGAAAGCTCGTCGCGATGACTAACAGACGCCGCCCGCAAAAGGGGTTCCAGCGTCGCCACGGCGGCCGAAATGGTCAGCCGCGCCGTTTCCTCCCGACGGTTAGCGTCGTCAATCCGGTCGTTCAGCCCGTTCGCCCGTTCGGCTAGCTTCGTTGCGCGATCAAGCGCCTCCTCCAGATCCTGCAACAGGAGCATCGAGTCGCGCTCCAGGGCGGTCACGCCACAAGAAAAGGCGAGCGCCCTCACATCCTGTTCAAAAGCGCCGCTGTCCCTGACCATGTCGAGGATGCGCTGCTCCCAGCCAACGATATCGCTAGCGACGGCACGCAGCTCGTCCATCGAGGCGAGGCGGCCCCGAACCAGGGTGAGTGAGGTTTCAGGGTCGAGCCCAGAGGCCCGGACGACGGGATCCCAAAGCCGCAACCAGCCCTTCAAGCGGTCCTTCGCTTGGCCGAGCCGCATTTCCGCTCGCGCAAGGGCCGTCTTCGCGCTCGTCAGCTGAGCCGCGCGCGCGGCATTCATTTCCCGCGCTTCGTTTGCCTTCGCCTCGAGTTGCACCGCCGAACTCAGGAGCACGGCTAGTGGCGGCCCATCGCCATGGGCGGCAAGGAATGTGGGGGGCAGCACTTTCGTTAGGGCTGCTTTGACTTTGGTTTCAACCGTTCGCAGATCCGCCAAGTCGGCGTCGTCTGACCGGAGCGCCTCGGCGAGCTCAAGCACCTTGGCGCGACGGCCACGCCAGGATTCAAACTCGGTTGTCGTTAGGACCTCCCCGATCGAGGCGGTGGCCGCTGTCCAGCGCGCTTCTGCGGACGTTTTCTCCGCCTGGGCGCCGGTGATCCTTTCCCTGGTCTGCTCGATGACCAGCAAGAGGCGCCCCAGCTCGCGATCAAGACCGAGGAGGCTTGCCGAGGTTTCGGCCGCCGCGAAGCGACTATCGGCGAGCTCGTCTGCCTTGGTGACGCCGCCTTCGAGCCTGTCCGCGGCGCCGGCAATGTCGGCGAGATGGGCATCGTCTAGCAGGTGTCGGCGCAGGCCGGCCCAAACCTCGTCCCGATCCCGACGGACGTTCCCCAGCAATTCGGCCGAGACCGCATGTTCGTCGTCGACCAAATGGTCTCGGTCGAATTTAAGCCGGGCCTCGTCTTCCTCGGCTTTCCTGAGTGCGGCGGCCTCTTGGTCTAACCGTTCGCCCGCCTTCCGCAGACTGGCCGCGTATTCCGCCACCATGGCCTCGGTCGGCAAACTGACCGCGACAAGGGCCTCGACGTCGCCCCTCCAGGGCGCCAGGGCGGCCAAAGAGACGTTCAATGCGGCGGCGCTCCTTTGGCGCTTGAGGTCGGCTTTCCGCAAGTTTCCGTCAAGGTCACCCTGAGCGCGGGCAAACTGAAGCGCAGCGGCCAGAGGTGGTTCGTCGATGGGGTCGCGAACGCCCGCATCGGTTTGGGCGAGCGCCTCCAGCGCTGCTCTATCGGTGGCCAGACTCCCCTCGGCTCCCTCGATGGCCACGTCGATCCCACTACGTTGTTCGAGAAGCTCACGCACTTCGGCCAATTGCGGTCGCCCCGGCAGCCGCCCCAACGCCTCGGTTGCCGACTCCAACGGCCATCCAATCTCCTGTTGAAGGCGAATAAGCTCCATTTCGGCCGCCTGGGCCCGACCTTTGAGACTTGGCGCGTCGCGCTTGGCTTTCTCTACGGCGCCACGCTGAGCGCGAAGTCCGTCGATGGCCGCCTTTTTCTCCAGAAGAGCGGGATCGAAGCTCAGCGCGGCGAGCTCGGTCTGCGCGGCCTCTCCCTGCGCCTTTGCGAGCTTCTGGCCGGTTTCCGCTTCGGCGATCTGGGCCAACACGGCTTGGACCATGTCGGCGGCATCGAGCGGCATCTCCGGCGTTGGACCAAGCGCTTCCAATTCTCCCTGGGCATGGCTGCGTCGCGCGATCGGCGTGAGGACACGCCGACGGCGTTCGATCGCCTGGCGCTGCGTTTGTATTTCGGCGCGGCGGGCGCGCTGGGATTTGAGCTTGGATTCAGCCGATTCCAGAGTCCTCTTTTGCTCCGCCCAATGCGACGACTTGATCTGGCTATCTTTGAGGCGGCCTCGCGCCTCCTCGAATGCCCTCTGCGCGACATAGTATGCGCGCGAGGAACTCGCCCTCTCCGTCCAGATCGCCTTGGCCTCCTCCTCAAGCGCCTCAGCCAGACGTACGACGCCAACCAGACCCGAACCGGCGGCGAAGATCGCCTGACCGACATCATCTTTGGCATCAAGGATTGCCTGACCACCCTCGCGCAGCCGCGTGTGATCAAGGCTGAACATCCTCTGGAAGGTCTCAGCGTTCTGCCCACCCAACAGCGCGGTCAGCAAACCTTCATCGATCGGTTGCTCGCTATCGTCGAGCAGGGTTCGAACGTTGCCCTTCTTGCGTCGGAACGTCATTGATCCCTGCTCAGACTCGATCAACGCGCCCACGCGCAAAAGCGTCTTGTCGAACCGAAAATCGAAGTTCGTACTGTGTGGAAAGCTGAACAGCAGGTCTCCAACCGCCGCCATGGTTGTGGATTTACCTGCTTCGTTGGGACCGAACACGATTTGCAGATCAACCTGGGCCTTAGGAAACGCCAGACGGCACCCGTCGAATTGACCGTATTTGATAAGGTGCAGCTCGGAAAACCGCATCAGGCGATCCCTTCTTCCAGGCGCGCGCGCACCTGGGCAGCGGCGTCCATGAGAAGTCCCTGGCAGGCTCCCTGACGAGCCGCAGTAAGGATTTCGCTATCATCGCCGAGGTCCGCGGGAAGCCGGCCGACTAAAGGCGCGTAGTCGGCGGCCAAGGCCGCCTGCAGCTCGGCATCGGCGGCTCCTTCAGCTAAAAGTGTCGCGATATCGTCTGTGTCGGCGGATCCATCCGCCGTCGCGGCCAACGGTTCGGTCGCGAGTTTGATTTTCTCGATCCAGAGTTCGTCGGAAACGTTAGTGGCCATCGCGCGGACCTCTTCCCGCAGCTGGCTAAGTCGCTCTCCGAGTGGCCCATGGAGCTTAGTCCGGCCCATCAGAGTGACGCGCGCCACTAGCGGCCGGCCCCCAGCGTCATCGATGCTGGCCCGGCCCAGGGACTGCTGAACGAGCGAGTGAACGTCTTGCACATTGGCGCAGGTTGAGACGTCAATATCGACCCGGGTCCATCGAACGGCGTCGAGCGCGATCGGCTCGACGGTAACGATGGAGTTGTCGCATACCTCCACCAGGACGGCGCCCTTGGGGCCGCACTCGCGAATGTTTCGGCCCTGTAGGTTGCCGGGGAAGACGATATAGGGGTCCGTGGCGATAACCTCGTGCGCATGCACGTGGCCGAGGGCCCAATAGTTATAGCCCTTCGCCGCCAGCTCAGCCGGTGAACACGGCGCGTAGGGAGCATGCGGGGGACGTGCGTTATTCAGAGCCGTGTGTAGGACACCAATATTGAGCCGCCCGACCTGGGCTGGCGGATACGCGGCTGCGAGGTCGCCGCCAGGATCGCGATCTTTGTAGCTCTGCCCATGCAGCGCGCTTCCCGTGGCCGCGTGAATAAGAGTTTTAGGGGCCTTGTGGTCGAATACGTGGACATTAGGCGGCAGCGGCAGACGCTTTGTTTGGACAGATTCCGCATCGTGGTTGCCAAGCGTTATGTATACCTCGATTCCGGCGTCGTTAAGCCGGCGCATAGCGCCGCAAAAGAACAGCCCTGTGCCAAAGTGATCCCAGTCTCCATCGTAGAGATCGCCGGCGATTACCAGGAAGGCCACTTGTTCATCGACCGCCGCGTCGATGAGGTTGTTTAGCGCCGTACGCGTGGCGATGCGTACCGACTCCACTGGCACACCCTCGTAGCGCGATAGGCCGCGCAGGGGGCTGTCGAGGTGGATATCAGCCGCATGCAGGAACTTGAAGCGGTCCACGGGCCCTCCTCAGGTCGCCGACCGATCGGACGGACACCGATATATATAATGAGTGGTCATGCCCGACTTTGCACGCGGGATTTCAGACCGAAGTCGTCAAGTGAGGGAGATCATCTATGGGACGGCCGCTTCGCCGTGATCTCAGTTCTTTCGCTCACGCCCGTGGTGAACTCGGACGTTTTGCGCCTTCCAGGCAAGCATGGGCATCGCTGCAATCCGCAGTTGCACTTCTTGTGGAACCGCCAATCCGGAGGGGTCGATCTCGCCCCGATCAAGTACACCGTCCAGGAACGCCGCTTCGCCTGGCGCGAGATCAAAGAGTGGCGCGAGTCGCTCACGGCAGAGCGCGACAGATTCCGCGATCCACGCCGCGACACCCCCCTCCCCCGCGAACCGGTCGCGCGGCAAGCAGATGGCGAGCTTCTGGCGCAGTTCCCGAGCATCGCCGCCGATATCGTTGATCGAGGCGCGTCGCCAGTCGCGGCGACCAGAGGCCCCATAGGCGAGCACGGCGGCCTTGATCCAGGTCCAGTCGAGGCCGGGAATGTCGAGGATCCGCCGCGCATCGAACAGATCGCGTGCCGCCTGGCGATCAATCAACGCGACAAGCTTTCCGGCGACCACTTCGTGGAGATCAAGAACCAGCACGTCGGTCGCCCGCGTTCCGCCCAGGTCGATCGACGACATTCGCGCCGCGCCAAACAGCGGCTGGCGCGACATATAGTTGATATCCACCTCGAGCGTGGCGCCGCCGCCGAGGGCGGATCCGAAGCGAGCAATCCACTTGCCGCCGGCATGATCATCTGGCTGTCTACGGATGGCGTAGCCTTGCGCGGTCAAGAGCCGACCCAGTGCCGCGTCGACCTGCGGCCGGTCAGCCTCCATAGCCGCGCGATCAAGCGCGCCGATGTAGTTCAGGTCGATGTCGACCGACAGACGATCCAGCTTAAGATGGAAGACGTTTAGGGCCGTGCCGCCCTTCAGCACCAGCCGCTCGGCCAGAACAGGATCGCGTGCGATCTCCTGCAGCACGTCCATGAGGCGCAAGACCTTCTCCAGCGTCCCGGCCTGCAAGCCGGTTTCTCCGGCGATCCGCTGCAGGGTCTGAGTGGAGGGGGCCGTCACGGTTGGCCCTCAAAGCTGCGGCACACGATGCTATGGGGCAGGATCACTCGCCACTTCGACGCCAACTTTCCACCTCCCGGACTGGCGCCAAGCGCGTAGCGGTTCTGGCGCGGCGCGAGCGCCTGCAACGCGTCCAAGGTTTCATCTGGCACAGCCAGGCGTTCCTGGTTCGCTTCCAGCCACCAGCCGGCCGCGCCTGCGGCCGCGGCGTTGCCCACCGAGGTCAGACGGCGAAGCACCAAGCGCGCGTCGAGGCGACCCACCAAGTCGAGCGAATTTATCAGTTCCTCCGAGCCGCCTGCCAGGTCGGGGCGATCGAACAGGTCGGCAACCGTGCATTCCAGTGTAGTGACCCGGACGGTTTGGCCAAGACGGTCGACGGTCGTGACGTCGGCATCAAGGAGCGGCGCCGACGTCTTGACGAAACGGCAGGTGAAATCCGCCGTCTCCAGGAGGCCCGGTTGACCCGGTGCGATCACCTGGACGTCGTAGCCTTCCGAATAGGCATAGCCGTGAAGCTGAAGAGCCGAGTGGTAGCCGATCACGCCGCCAGACCTCAGGCGCGAAGCGGCCAGGAAGCGATCGATCGACCAAGTGGCCGGATCGGCGTGCTTAGGCACCGACGCGAACACCCCGCGTGCGATCCGACGGATATTGCCCGCTTTGAGGTGCTGGTTCAGCATGGTCGTGACGACCTTGTCGCCGGTATCGCGACCGACCGCGCGCGCATATTGCCCCCGGTCAAACACCGGGGTGTCGCTGAAGAACGGCGCTGAGAGCTGCGTGGCCATACGTGCAGATGAGTTCGTTAAAAATGAAGAAAGCTATACATACACTATGGCTTTCTGACATTCAAACGCACTAAACGCTTCAGGGCGTGTTTGGCGCGAGGCATGGCCATCGCTCACACGAAAACGACGTCCGCGTCCAAGTAAGGGCTGAAGGCGCGATCTAACGCGTTCAGCTCCACGTAGAGGCCGCTGCACGCGGCGTCGAGGAACCGGCGAACCGTGAGAAGCCCGTCCTGCGTACCGCTGACGATCAAGTCGAGCGGCGCGTGCCCGCCGAAGATCACCGCACGATGCTTGCTTCGCAGCCAGGCGACGGCCTCGCGTTCATCGTTATGAAGCAGGCCAAGCGCCTTGTGGATTCCCAACACGGCGGAAATCCGTGTCAGCACGTCGACGTCGAGAACGATGTCGCGGTGCTCGCGCACCGCCTTTGCCAAGTTATTGAAGATGGATCGCGACGGGAGGCCAAGGATCAGACGCCTCTGCAGCTCCGTCAAACCCCACAGATCGCAGATCGTCAAAAATGTCCGCAGGCCTGGCCCACTTAGCCGCCGCCGGTTGGCCGGTGTGAAGCGCGATGGGTCAAGCCGGCCGGGGCCGGCCTCAATCGCGTTGTTCCTAGGCGAAGCGAGAAGAGGCATCGTCCCCACCTGTCTCGATTTGCGCAAAGCCCGTCATTGGACGATCATCAATCACGGGAGCACGGCTTTCACAATGACGTTGACCTGCGACTCAAAAACATTGCATTTTGCAACAATATGAGTTATGTTTGATCTCTCCGTCGCCGCAGGGCGCGGTCCCCGACAAAGGAGAGACCATGACCCCCGCCGAAATCATCGCCGCGACCGGCAGCGCGCTCTCGGCGGCCTGCATGGGTTTGGCCGCGCTAATCTGGTCGCTGCGTCGCCATCGCTGAATCGACAGCCCACAGAACTCGGACATCCGCCCCAAATCCGCCCCTTGACGCCGTGAGAAGATCGCCAATGTCGCGGACCTCGCCCGCCGACCTCCAGAAAATACCCCCACATTTTCAATTCGTTACGCGATACCCTAAATCGATAGAAAACGCCCTGCACGCACTATTTTTAGTGATTTAGTGCTTGCACAAATCTCCGACGTAACACTTATTAACAATTGCGCTGACGGCGGCGCTTCGATCCCGGAACCAAGAAAAACATGATTAATCCTCGCCCGTTCGCGAGCGCGGCCGCACGCCTGCGCCTACGCTCCAACGACATCCTGCTCGGCGCCTTCGTCTCGGCCATGCTCGCCAGCCCGGCTTGGGCGACGGGAACCGGGACGGCGATGCCGTGGGAAGCGCCGCTGACCACGATCCAAAACTCGCTTGCCGGCCCGGTCGCCAAGGCGATCGGGATCATCGCCATCGTCATCACCGGCCTCGCCTTCGCCTTCAGCGAGGGCGGATCGACCATGCGCAAGGGGATCGGCATCGTCTTTGGCCTGGCGATCGCCTTTACCGCCACGACCTTTATTTCCAGCTTCTTCAACCTCACCTCCGGCGCGGTGTTCTGAGAGGTGGCCTCGCTCATCGAAGGCTTCGAGATCGGCTTTCACAGCTCGCTCTCCGAGCCGGTGACGATCGCCGGCGTGCCGCGGATGATGGCGGTGCTGAACGGCACCCTGACCGCAGTCCTGGCACTTGGCCTGCAGGTCCCGTGGATCGGCATTCCGCTGGGCCTGGCGATCCACACCGGCGCCTACTGGCTGAACAAGCGCGATCCCTACTTCTTCGACGCCCTGCAGCGGCACATCCGCCAGAAACCCTACCTGGACGCCTGATGGACGCCACCTTCAGCCATCGTGAGCGCGCCCATGCTCTATCTTAGAGAGTACCGCGCCAAGACCGAGCGCCTGGCCGACCATTTGCCATGGGTTGCGTTGATCGGTCCCGGGCTGATCCTCAACAAGGACGGCAGCTTCCAAAAGACCCTGAGCTTTCGGGGGCCGGATCTGGCGAGCTCGACCGACGCCGGCCTGATGGCGACGCGCGCCCAGCTCAACAACGCCTTGCGGCGGCTGGGCTCGCGCTGGTGCCTGCATATTGAAGCCCTGCGCGCGCCGTCGCGCGACTATCCGACCAGCAACTTCCCCGACCCGGTCTCGGACCTGATCGACGACGAACGCCGCGCCGCGTTCGAGGCGCAGGAACGGCATTTCGAGAGTCGGTATTATCTAACTTTCACCTTCCTGCCGCCCGAGGAATCGGTGAGCACGGCCGAGAGCCTGCTCCTGGAAAACGCGCCCTCGGGACGAGGGGCGGAGGGCATGTATCGCGCCGCGCTCGGAGAATACCTCAGCACCCTGGCCCAGATCACCGACATCCTGGGCGCGATCATGCCTCAGGTGCATGAACTCACCGACGACGAGACCCTGACCTATCTGCACGCCTGCGTCTCGACCAAGCGGCACTACGTCAAAACGCCGGACACCCCGGCCTATCTCGACGCCTTCCTGACCGACGATGATTTCCAGGGCGGCCTCATGCCTCGCCTGGGTAAGAGCTACATCCGCACCATCTCAATTCGGGCCTATCCGACCACGTCATCGCCGGGTCTGCTCGACCGTCTCAACGAGCTGGGTGTCAGCTACCGCTGGGTCTGCCGGTTCCTCCCGCTCGATAAGGAGGACGCCCGCACAGTCGTGACCACGGTGCGCAAGCGCTGGTTCGCCAAGCGCAAGGGCGTGATGGCGCTCCTCAAGGAAGCCATCACCCACGAGGCCTCGCAACTCGAAGACCCGGACGCCGCCGCCAAGTCGCTCGATGCCGAGGCGGCGCTGGCCATCCTCGGCGGCGACTACGCCTCGATCGGCTATTTCACGCCAACGATCACTCTGATGGATCCCGACCCCGATCGCCTCGCCGGCCGGGTGCGCGAGGTCGAGAGCGCCATCAACCGGGTAGGCTTCGTCTGCAAGGTCGAGGACGTCAACGCCGTCGAAGCCTGGGTCGGCACCCTCCCCGGCCAGGCCTACGCGGACCTTCGCCGCCCCTTGGTTTCCACCCTCAACCTCTGCGACATGATGCCGATGTCGGCCATCTGGCCGGGCCCGACGCACAACGCGCACCTGACGGCCGAATGCACCAAGCGCGGCCATCCGGGCATCCAGCCGCCGCTGATGTTCGCCAGGACGGCAGGGACGACGCCGTTCCGTTTCGACCTGCACCAGGGCGATGTCGGCCACACCATGATTGTCGGACCCACGGGCTCGGGCAAATCCGTCCTCCTCAACTCCATCGCCCTTCAGTGGCTGCGCTACCCGCAAGCCCAGGTGTTCTTCTTCGACAAGGGCGCGAGTTCACGGGCCGCGACCCTGCTGACCGGCGGCCGGTTCTTCGTGCTCGGCGGCGACCAGAGCGATCTCGCCTTCCAGCCGCTGGCCGACATCGACAGCGTCGAGGATCGCACTTGGGCCCAGGAATGGGTGCAGGACATCGTCGCCGCCGAGGGCGTGGAGATCAGCCCTCGGGTCAAGGAAGAGATCTGGGGCGCCTTGCGCAACCTCGCCCAGGGCCCGCGCGAACAGCGCACCCTCACCTTGCTCGCCGCGACCATCCAGGATCGCGAGGTCAAGGCCGCGCTGAAGCCCTACACGCTGAACGGCCCGCACGGCCACCTGCTCGACGCGCACCAGAACAGCCTGGCCAGCGCGACATGGCAGACTTTCGAGATGGCCGAGCTGATGGGCGCCAAGGCCGCGCTCGCCCCGGTGCTGACCTACATCTTCCGCACCCTGGAAAAGCGCTTTGACGGGCGCCCGACCCTTCTCGTTCTCGACGAGGCGTGGCTCTTCCTCGATCAGGGCTCGTTCGCCGCTAAGATCCGCGAATGGCTGAAGACCCTGCGCAAGTTCAATGTCGCCGTGGTCTTCGCCACCCAGAGCCTCGCCGACATCGCCGGCTCCTCGATCGCCCCGGCTCTGATCGAGAGCTGCCCGACACGGGTGTTCCTGCCAAACCCCGATGCCCGCACCCCGCAGATCGCCACCCTGTACGAGGGCTTTGGCCTTAACGACGCGCAGAAACGCATCATCGCCGGCGCGACGCCCAAGCGTGAATATTACTATCAGTCGACCTCCGGCAATCGCCTGTTCGAGCTCGGCCTCGGCCCGCTGATGCTCGCCGCCGTCGGATCCTCCTCGCCCGGCGATCAGCAGTTGATGAGCCGCATCCTGGCAGATGTCGGGGCGGAGGGTTTCGCCGCGGCGTTCTACGCCGCCAAGGGCGAGACCCAGGTCGCGGAATTCCTCGGCCAGACCGCGGCCGCCGCGCCGCTAAAGGTCGCCTGATGGCGAGCCCTGGCGCAATCGACGAGCGCCCTCCCCTCGCCGCCTTGCGTCCCGGCGTGCTCTCGCGCCTGGCGCTGCGCCCTCCCTTGGCCTGGACTTCGACCCGCCGCCGGCGACGGCTGCTCTTTCTGGCGCTCGCCGCCCCCGGCTTCATCGCGGTGTTCACCACGACCTTGCACCGCAACCTCTTCATCGCCGCCGCCGGCATGGCGATGTTCGCCGCCGCCGTTTTCTTCCGGCGACAAACCGAAGCGATCCTCGACCAGGCGGCGCATCGCCCGTCCGACACCCCAAACCCCCAAGGAGCGAGACCATGACTAAGCCTGTCATCCAGCGCCTGATCGCCGCGAGCCTCGCCATCGGCGTCCTGACAACAAGCCCGGCGCCCGTCTTGGCACAGGTCACGGTCTATGACCCCTGGTCGATCGCCCAGTCGATCCGCCAGGTTAGCCAGCAGCTGCAACAGATCCAGCAGCTGCAGGCGCAGCTGAACAACCAGGCCGCGATGCTGAAGAACGTCGGTTCCAACGTCACCGCGCCCGTGCTCGCCATCGACAACCAGGCGACGGCGCTCCTCAAACAGGCGCAGGGCATCGGCTACAACAGCCAGAACGTCGCCCAGCAGTACAATCAGGCCTACCCGACCACGATGCAGGGCATGAGCTTCGCCCAGGTGGCCGCGGCGCTCGCCGGCTGGCAGACCAGCTCCCGCCAGACCCTGCAACAGGCCATGGCGACGCAAAACCAGATCGTCCAGGCTCAGGGCGCGACCACGAGCGCCGTCAACGGCGCGGTCGCCGCCTCGCAGGGGGCCGCCGGCCAGACCGGAGCGATCCAGGCCACCAACCAGCTCCTGGCGACGCTCAGCACCCAGCTCACCCAGTTGCAGACCATCCTGATCACACAGGGGCGTGCGGCGCAGGTCGCCCAGGCGCAGGCGCAGGCGACGCAAGCGGCCGCGGACGCCGAACACGCCCGCGCCTTCCATGGCCCCACCCCCGCGCCGATCGGCGTCACCGCCACCGATCACCTCTGATGAAGCGCCCCCTCGCCATCCTCACCCTGAGCCTCGCCCTGGCCTCTTGCGGCCCGACGGCCGTCGATCACGGCAAGGCGTTCTATGCGGCTCACCCCGATGAGCGGGCGAAGACCCTCGCTCAATGTCACGATGATCCCGGAACCGAGGCCGCCAAACCCGACTGCGTCAACGCGGTCCAGGCCGCCGCCGACGCCGAGCATCAGCGCGTGTTCCACACGCCGCCCGAGAAACCCCGGGGCGTGACCGACGCCGGCCACCTCTAAGCAAGCGCTAGGGGCGAATCTCACATGGCGACTGCAAGCCCAGGGGGTCTCGACCTCTTCCTGAACAATTTCCGCACCCAGGTGGATAGCGGGTTTGGGTTGATATCGGGCGACGTGCAGACGGTGCTGGGCACCTTGGTGGTGATCAGCATCGTCGCCACCGCCCTGATGTGGGCGATCGACGAGAACCAGAACATCCTGGCCTCCTTCGTGCGCAAGGTGCTGCTGGTCGGCTTCTTCGCCTGGCTGGTGACCCAGTGGCATACCTTAAGCCAAACCGTCATCAACGGGTTCGTGGCGCTCGGCCTCAAGGCCGGCGGCGGGGCCATGTCCCTGAGCGACTTCCTCAATTCACCGTCAAAGATCGTCCTGCAGGGCATCAGCGTCTGCGTCGGCCTCTTCGACTACATCCACACCATCGCGCCCGGCCCTGTCGAATTCTTCGCCCATCTCGACGTCGTCATCATGGCGCTGATCGCCTGCATCGGCGTCCTCATCGCCTTCGTCATCCTGGCCGTCGAGATCACCGTGGTGATCATCGAGTTTCACATCGTCACCCTGATCGCCTTCGTCACGATCCCGTTCGGCATCCTCACCCAGACCTCGTTCCTCTCTGAGCGGGCGATCGGCTACGTGATCTCGGTCGGCATCAAGCTGATGGCCCTGGCGATCGTCGTCTCCATCGGCACGACCATCTTCAACACCTACACCGTCTCCGCCACGCCAGACATCAACGAGGACGTCGGCCTGCTGCTCGGCGCCGTCGTCATGGTCATGCTGGCGTTAAAGATCCCCGCCATCGCCGGCGCCCTGATCAGCGGCGGGCCCCAACTCAACGCTGGCTCCGCCGTCATGGGCGCGGCCGGGGTCGCCGCGGGCGTCGCGGGCGTGGGCCTTGCGGCGCGGATGGCCGGCGGCGCGCTTGTCGGAGCGGCCGGAGGCAGCGTCGCCTCCGCGCGAGCGGCTTCTGGCGCGATTCCCGCAGGTGGCTCAGGCGGCGGCGGATCGGGCCCGCCCGGCGGCAGTGCAGCGCCGGTCCCCAGTGGTTCGCCGGCCCCAAGCGCAGCCGCTTCAGGCTCACAAACTGCGACCGGCCCCGCCCCCGCCGCGTCCGGTTCGAGCGCGGTGCCTGTCTCGGCCTCGTCGGCCCCGCAATCCGATGTCTCGGGCAACCCCGCGCCGCAACCGACGCCAGCCCAGACCGTGGCCCGCGCGCAAGCGCGCCGCGCGCCGAGTCTCGGTCAAGCCGCCCGCACCGCGGCCAGCGCCGCGCTCGCCGGCGCCGAGGGCTCCGGCCCCGGCATGGCGGCGACGCCCGGCCCCAGCCTCGAGGAGCCGCAACCATGATCAGGGAAAATAGCCGTCCATGCTGAATGCGTTTCGAAGGCCCGCCGATCGGTATGGCGCGACTCCGCCAGCGACCAGTCCGTACCAGCGGGCGGCGCAGGAGTGGGACAGCCGCATCGGCTCGGCCGTCGTCCAGGCCCACAGCTGGCGCCTAGCGGCCTTCTGTTCCATGGGCCTGGCCGCGCTTTCGCTGGGCGGCTTCATCTACCAGTCGGGCAACACTCATATCGCCACCTACGTGGTCCCGGTCGACAAATACGGCCGTCCGGGCCGGGTCGAGATCGCTGGACGGGTCTACACGCCCTCGACGGCGGAAACCGGCTACTTCCTGGCCGACTGGGTGAAGCTGACCCGGTCGAAGAGCATCGATCCGATCGTCATCCGGGACAACTGGACCGGCGCCTATCACTTCGTCGCGGGCCCGGCGATCGGCCAGCTTAACGACTACGCAAAGACCCACGATCCCTTCACCAAGGTCGGGACCGAGGCCGTCAATGTCGAGATCGTCTCGATCCTGCCCCGCAGCCCCAACACCTACCAGGTGCAGTGGCGCGAAACGACCTTCGAGGAAGGGGCCGGCACGGAAACTCAGAACTGGACCGGCCTCTTCACCGTCAAGCTCACACCGCCCAGCAATGAAGCGGAGCTTCGCGCCAATCCGCTGGGCGTCTTCATCACCGCATTCCAATGGAGCCGGGAGCTTTAGCGCCATGACCAGAACCCTCACCCTGCCCCGCGGCGCCGTTGGCGCTCTGACCCTCGCGGGCCTCATCGCCCTCACGAACATCGCCGACGCCGCGCCGTTCGCATCCGGCTCGCCCCTGATGGCGGCGCAGCCACGAGGACCGGCCGGGCCTACACCTGCGCTGGCGATCGCGCCGACATCATCATCATCATCAGCTTCGCATCCGGCGAGACACATCCGCCGTCGGCAGCTGATCAAGCATCATGCTGGCGCCCATCACCCGGCATGGTCGGCCAACAACGCCTCGCGCTCCTCGCCGACGCCGGGCGCCTACATCAACGCCGCGCTCTACTACGACTATGAGCCGGGCAGGCTCTACACGGTAAACACCAGCCCCCGGTTCCTCACCGCCATCACCCTGCGCCCCGGCGAGCGGCTGATCTCCAAAGCCGCTGGCGACACCGTCCGCTGGGTGCTGGGCGAGACCGTCCAGGGCGTCGGCCCCAATCAGCAGGTCATCGTCATGGTCAAACCCGTGCGCGGGGATCTGCGCACCAACATCATTCTGACGACCGACCAGCGCACCTACCTGCTGGACGCCATCAGCCGCGAGGGCGACGCTTACACCAGCGTCATCGCCTGGAACTATCCGCAGGAACAGATGCGAGACGCCGAGGCGGCCCGGGCCGTCTCGGACCAGGCCGTCGCCGTCGCCAGCACGGTCGATCATCTTTATTTCGGCTACACCATCAAATCCGGAAACGCCCGCCATCCCCCGCGCTGGCAGCCCCTGCGGGTGTTCGATGATGGGCTGAAGACCTACATCCAGTTCCCGGCCAACCTTGGCGCCTCCGAGGCCCCTCCCCTCTTCCTGATCGGGCCCAAGGATCAGGCCCAGCTGGTCAACTACCGCCTGCTCGGTGGCTACTATGTCGTCGACCGCCTGATCGATGTGGTCGAGCTGCGCCTCGGCGAAAAGCCGCAGGTCGTGGTGCGCATCACCCGCACCGCCAAGGCGGGCTGACCGGCGTGAATCACTTTCCCGAAGAGGCGCCGGCCGGCGACATCGTCACCGATCCGCACGTGCACGTGGAGAAGAAGGCGACGGCCGCCAGCATGCTGATCGGTCCCCGCACCCCGGTGACCCGCTGGAACCGGCGCTACCTCGCCGCCGGCGCTGCGGTGCTGGGGGCCCTCGTCGGACTTGGATTTTTCGTCGGATTCGGCGGCGCGAGCATCGCGCCCAAGAAGCCGCAGGACCTGCAGGCCTCGGCCGAGACCGACAATCCCCAGAAACCAGAGATCGCCTATCGCTATGCGCAGGGCTACGCCGATCCGGCGCTGCACGACCCGCCTCCAGGAACCGTCGGCCTGCCGCCGCCAGGGTCAAACGGCCAGACGCCCGCGGGTAATGCCAGCGGACCGCCTCCACCGCCCGATCCGGTCAAAGCCGAGGCCGTCGCCCAGGCGAGCGCGGCGCGCGCAGCCAGCCCGTTCTTCGCCGGCGCGCCCAACGAAGGCGGCCAGGACCAGGGCGGCGCCCCTGGTCCGGTCGGGTCCGGTCCGGCCGCTGCCGTCGCTGGCCACGAAGCCCCCGAGGTCCTGGTCCAGAACGGTCAGGGCGAGAAGCGTCAGTTCGCCGGAGCGGCGCGGTCCGACGATTACCTCGCCAACCCCCTGCACGATCCGATCAGCCCATGGGAGATCAAGGCCGGGACCGTCATCCCGGCCGCCCTGATCACCGCGATCAACTCCGATCTCCCCGGTGAGGTCATCGCCCAGGTGACCGAGCCGGTCTACGACCACGTCACCGGTCGCACGGTCCTCATTCCCCAGGGATCGCGCCTGATCGGGCAATACGACAGCCAGGTCGCCTATGGTCAGGAACGCGCCCTGATCGCCTGGAACCGGGTGATCATGCCCAACGGCCGCTCGATCAACATCGGCTCGATGACCGGCGCGGATCTGACCGGCGCGAGCGGTCTGAAGGACCGAGTGAACGATCATTTCGGGCAGCTGGCCAAGGGGATTTTGCTCTCGACCCTCTTCAGCGTCGGCGCCGCTTCGGCCCAGGACGCCGCCGCTCGGAGTTCCGGGAGCCTGGTGATCAACGCCGCCGGCTCCGGGGTCTCCAACAACGCCGAACAGGTCGGCCAGCGCATCACCGAGCGCGACCTTAATCGTCAGCCCACCATCACCATCCGCTCCGGCTGGCCCCTCCGGGTGCTCGTCAACAAGGACATGATCCTCTCCCCCTATCCCTAAAGCGTACAGCGTCGTTACCAGTGAGTAGAGTTTATGAATGTCCCAGCTGAGAAGATCGGCCTTTTCCTTCCCACAGGGATGCACGCGCGGATGTTGCGCACCGCATTGTCACTCAACCGCCGCAAGAACCCGCGCGGCTGTGTTCGCGGCGTCTACGAAACAGCCTTCGGTCAACTCGCCGACTGCCTCGACGATGGCGCCGTTGTCGTGTTTCCCGCCGTGCGCGGCGCCAAGGACAGAGTCTCGGTGCGCATATCGCGCCGTCTCTGCGCCCGCATTCGCGTCCAGATGGAATCGCGGAACCTCAAGTTGACCGATTTCGCCTTCGCGGCGATCGACCGCTTCCTCCTCGCCAACCAAGGATCATGACCATGGCCCGCGCGCCCGCCACCCTGGCCCTGGCCAGGATCGACCTTGAGGACAAGGCCACGGACCTGCGCCTGCGCCTGAAGGGCAAGCTGGCCGTCGATGTCGCGGACTATCAACGCGCCTACGTCGAGGCGAACGGCCCGATCGACCTGGAGATCCTGGCCCAGCATATCCTCGGCGCCTTCATCGACGCCGATCGCGGATTTCAGGCTTGGCGCAAGCGCGCCGCGTCAGGCGAGTCCGCCTGATCCTTGGCCCTCGCCTCGATCAGTCCAGCGGCGCGGGTACCGACATCGAAAGCGGGCCTCTGTCCGTCACCAGTGTGATCGGCCCGAAATACCCCAGGTCCTCGCGGCACAGCGCCACGGCGAGCGCCACGTTGCGATAGACCTTCGGCTGGTCGGATTTGAAATGGTTGATCCGACATTCTCCCGGCCGGTCGGCCAGCCGCACCCAGACCGTCCAGCCTCCATCCTCGGCCTCGACGAGGCGCGCGTCCCGCAAGACCCCGCCGCGTTGCAGATAGGCCGTCAGGCTGCGTAGGCGGATCCGCAACTCGGGGTTGGCGGAGACAACCCACGCCTCGTCGCTCGCCGACCGGGTTGCGTCTTCGTCGCCAGCTGAAGGGTGAATGGTCACCAAGTCATCGCCAGAATGTTGTGGGTGATGCTGCCTAGGCGCTCGCCGCCTTGATGTCGTCGGATCAATTGCCGTCTGCCGGGGGCGAATTGTCGCGCCTTTGACGGGAATTCGAAGCTGTTCCACACGTTCGATCTCCCCGCCGCGACCTGACCCACCGCAAAATGACACGATTAGGGGACAGCGCACAGCGTGGCGATCGCTGCAACTGTGGCGATGGATTTACCGAAGATCTTGGGGCGAAACGTAAGGGAGGCCCGCATCCGGCGCGGCCTCTCGCAGGAGGCCCTCGCGCTGGAGGCGGATTTCAAACGCAGCTACATCAGCGACATGGAGCGGGGTAAGCGAAACCCGAGCATAAAGGCTATCGCCCGTCTCGCCATCGCGCTGGAGGTCTTACCGCGCGACTTGGTGGAGATACCAACCGGGGAATCCTGGCCACAAGAAACCTAAGCGGCGAGCCCGAGCGCGAGGCCTGTCTTCCGTCCCGACCCGCGGGGGCCGCTAAATATCCCGATAGGTCACGTTCATCTCGCCGGTTCAAAGCGGAGCTTCCGTGCTTGGGATAACGCAAATCGTCAGACAGCGTGATATTGAATCACATGCTTGAACTTGACCCATTCGACACACTGGCGATTTCTTTGCATCAAGGGCCAGGTACGTACGCACTCCTCGTGGGTTCCGGCTTATCTCGTGCCGCTGGCATACCGACGGGCTGGGAGATTACCCTTGAACTGATACGCATGTTGGCGGCGGCAAGCGGGGTGGCGGAAGCGCCTGACTGGGGTGGGTGGTTTCTAAAAAAGTTCGGCAGACCCCCTAATTATTCGGAATTGCTCGACACCCTTGCCGCAACACCCAGCGAGCGGCGCGCTCTCGTTCACGGTTTCATCGAAGCCCGGCAAGGCGAAGACTCACGGCGACCAACGAAAGCGCACCGCGCGATTGCTGGCCTCGTAAAGAATGGCACTGTACGCGTAATCGTGACGCCGAATTTCGATCGGCTGCTCGAGAGTGCAATTCGCGAGGTCGGGATCGAGCCCACCGTCATCACGAATGAACACAGTCTAGGTGGTGCCCTGCCGCTCGTTCATTCCGAGTGCACGATCATCAAGGTCCATGGCGACTATATGGACGCGCGGATACTGAACACCGAGGCGGAACTTGCCGTGTATCCGCCCGCCATCGATGCCTACCTGGATCGGGTGTTTGACGAATTCGGCCTGCTCGTAGTTGGGTGGTCGGGAGAATGGGATCTCGCCTTACGAAACGCTCTGATGCGCGCGCCGAGTCGACGATATTCAACGTTTTGGGCTGCCAGAGGTGAGCCGGCGAGCTTAGCCGCTGATATGGTCAATCACCGGTCAGCTCGAACGATATCGATTTCCGACGCTGATTCCTTTTTGCCGCGCCTTGCGGAAACCGTAGAAGCACTCGCTCGAAGCGCGCGACCGCATCCAATGTCTGTGGCGGCTGGGCTTGCTATCGCCAAGCGGCTTTGCAGGGAAACCTCGTTCAACGCCGAATGGGCGGAATTTCTGGCAGTCGAAAGCGAGAAGGTTCGTTCCTACGTCTGCGGCGCAGATTTCCCGATATCACAGCCCACTTCAGCCCTGGAGGCTGAAGCGGTCGCACAAATCGTTGGCAGGACGGAGCTAATTCGCAGAGCCATCCTGATATGTGCGCGATGGGGCACACCCGAAGCCAACGCGCAGGCGATTCGGGCAGTACGTTCGCTGGCATCTTGTCCCCCGCCGCGAACAAATTTGGTTAAGTGGAACGACCTATCGCGAATGCCCGCCTCGCTATGCTTCCATTGGGGGATCGCGGGCGCCTTGGATCGAGGTGATCTGGCGCTCGCTGGTTCCTTTATGACCCCCATGGCGCCACGTCCGTTCAATGAGCCGACGCGGCTCGTTTCCTTTCTGCCTCTCGAGGGTTTCGATGAAGGGCCGAATTGGAAGACGCTTGTTGGTGCGAACGTCGGACACGCTGCGAGCGTGTGGCTGGCGCGCCTTTTCTCGAGTGAGATTGGCGACATAGCTGTCCTGCCTGATGAGGTCGCTGACCTTTTTGAGCGCATGGAATTTCTCGTTGCGGCTGAACACGGAGTCGATCGAGTCGATGTAGTGAAGAAAGGTAAATGGCACTTCTGGACTTATCCGGGCACCTATCTTTTCAATCGCAGACACCCTCTTCATTCGCGCGTCACCGAGATGATCGAAAGCGCGAAGGAAGGCCCATTGGCGACGTCCGGGCTTCGAATAAGTGATCCGGTTGTAGCCGAAGAGGTTGGTCGTTATATGGTCGAATTCTTCAAGCGGTTCGGGCATTCCTAGGCCGGAAACGGGCCTAGCTCTCGTGTGCACTCGCCGAAGATCACGCACGGTATATCAAGTTTATGCCCCTGTTAGGTAAACCGCCTATATTTCCTCCAGAACGTACCGCTCACTTTCCCGCCCCACGAGCCGGCTGACCGTCCTGACCTGACGCCCCGCCAACGTCCGCTCAATGTAGATCAACACATTGATCGCCTGGGCGATCGCCCGATACGGGATTCGCTGGGTCACCTCCCCGATCAGATCCTCCAGCCGCGTCAGTCCCTCCAGGGCGCTGTTGGCATGAATCGTCGCCAGCCCGCCGGGGTGACCGGTGTTCCAGGCCTTCAAGAGATCAAGCGCCGAGCCATCCCGCACCTCGCCGATGATGATCCGGTCCGGGCGGAGCCGCAGTGTATCCCGCACAAGGTCGGTCATCGTCACCGGCGGGTCGGTCCGTTTGGTCAGCATCTGGATTTTGTCCTGCGCCGAACACTGCAGCTCGGCGGTGTCCTCGATCAGGATCACCCGGTCGTCCGCAAACGCCGGTTCGGCGAGTATGGCGTTGGCCAAGGTTGTTTTACCCGACCCCGTGCCGCCGACGATCAGCATGTTCTGACGCGCGAGAGCGGCCTCGCGGATCACCTCCGCCTGCCGCGCCGTCATGGTCCTCTTCGACACATAGTCATCCAGCGAGAACACGACCTCCGGCCGCTTGCGGATAGCGAACGCCGGACTGGCGACGACCGGCATGAACGCCCCCTGGAACCGCTCGCCGGTGATCGGCAAGGTGGCGCTGACGCGTGGGCTGTCGTGCGTGACGACCTCGCCGACATGGTCGGCCAGGAGACGCAATATGCGGTCGGCGTCGGCCGGCGCGAGAAGCTCGCCCGTCCACGACCTCCCCTCCCCTATTCGGTCCACCCAGATCTTGCCGTCCGGATTGACCATGACTTCCACCACCAGCCGGTCGGCCAAGGCGCCGGCAATCACAGGCCCCATGGCCTGGCGCAGAGCGGCGACCTTGCGGTCCGTAACGATGGGGTGGTGGTGCGGCATTGATGGCTTTCAGAGGAGATGAGGGAAAGATCGATCGTCGGCGTGGCGCGAGCGCCGGGCGTCAGCCAAAGCTGCCGTCGTCGTCCAAATCGGCAACAAATCCCGCCACCGGCGCCGCGGCGAGGTAGTCGGCGGGATCCAGATGGCCCGCATGCGCGCCGGGAGCCCCCACGAGGCCGTCCGGCCCCGCGCGACGGCCCGACGGAGCCGATACGCCGACGAACCCCTCAGGGGCCGCCTGCGCAGCCTTGACGCCCTTCCAGTCGATCGATGCCGTCCCCGGCAAGTCCGCCTTGCCCGGCCGCTGCGTATAGGCCGCCAGCACGCCGTGGAAATAATCCCCGCAGCGCGCCTGGAAGAAGGGCTCCTCGTAGTAGCGGATCTTGTCGGCGAGGATCGGCTTGGTGTTGTTGACGAACAGGAACTGCTTGCGATCGTCCAGGCCCCGCACGTCCTCCTCCGAGAGGATGTAGCGCTGCTGTTCAGACTGTGAGGTCGAGCGGTGCCCGCGCCCGAAGAGGGTCCGGGGGTCGCTGTAGCTCTCGCGCATCTCCATCGCCTTTCCCGCGCGCCGGGTGACCTTCTCGATGGAATTGGGCTCGGACGTCGCGAAGGTGGCGGTGATGTGCATGTTGTCGAAGAGCGGGGTCTTGTCGCCGTACTTGGAGAAGACGTCGTTGAAGCTCTGGCAGACCAAATGGGCGGTGATGCCGTAGCCTGCCATTTCGCCCATGGCGTTTTCCAGGAAAGGCAGGCTCCCCAGCTTTGGAAATTCGTCGAGCAGCAACAGCAGGCGGTGCAGTTTGGGGCGCAAGCGGCTATCGGCGTGCTCGCTTTCCATCAGGCTGTTGATGGTCTGGCGGATGAACACCCGCACCAGGAACGCCAGTCGGTCGGCGTGGGCCTGGGGGGTGATGATGTAGAACGACACCGGCGCGACCGAGCACACCAGGTCGCCGATCGAGAAGTCCGACCAGCTGGTGGCGTATTCGACCAGGGGATCGGCCCAGAGCGAGAGCGAAGCGCGGCAGGTGGCCAGGACGTTGGATTTGACGCGCTCGTCCATGCTGGAGAGGGCCTTGGCGCCCAGCAGGACCTCCGGGTGCCCCTCGGCGATTTTCTCGCCGTTCAGATCGCGCGCGAAGCCGTCCGGGGCGTGGAAATCCGGGCGCCAGCGATGCTTGGTCTCCATCATCGCGTGCAGGGTCGGATCGATGTTGATCAGCAGGCGACGGACCTGGGCGAGGTTCTTGCGCGCGTCCGGCTCGGTGTAGAGGACGTGCAGGATCACCGCGGTGAAGAAGTCCGTTGCCGACTGGTCCCAGAAGTTGAGGTCGCCGGCCTTGCGCCCCAAGGGATCGACCAGGATGCCGACCACGTTCTGGATGTCGGCGATCTCCATGACGCCCTTCCTCACCTCGAAGAGCGGGTTCCAGCGCACGGTGTTGGGATCGGTCGGCGAGAAATAGAACACGTGGCTGAACGTCTTTCGATGATCGGCGGTGATGTGCCAAAGCTCGCCCTTGCGGTCGTAGACGAAGACGCTGTCCGGCCAGGCGATCAGGGTCGGCACCACATGGCCGGCCCCCTTCCCGCTGCGCGATGCGCCCACGATGATGGCGTGCTCGACGCCGGCGTAGGTGAGGTATCGACCCTCAAAGCGCCCGAGCACCCGGCCGGTCAGCTCCCGTTGCGAATCCAGCAGAGCGGCCTTGCGCACATCGGCCAGCCGCGCCCAGGCCTCGGTACCGAATTTCGGCGGCTCGCGGCGCGTCCGCCTGGTCGCCGCGGCCAGCAACAGGACCGGCGCCAGCGCCACGCCGAGCCCGATCATCGCGGCCATGTCCAAGGCCTTCGGGTAGGCGCTATCAAAGCGAAAATACCAGCGCAGGAACGCCCACGGCGCATAGACGCGAACGCCCTGATAGTCGAACAGACCGGCGCCAAAAGCGCGCGGATAGTGGAACACGCCCGCCAGCTGCTGGGTCGCGATCATCAGCCCAAGTAGCACCGCCAACCCCGTGGCGGGCAGGATGATGGCAGCGCGTTTGGCGAAGGACATGCCGGGGGATCTCTCTACAAGCCGGGAATGAAAGTGCGGGCGATCGTGCGGCCCAGATTCTTGTTCAGCCGCTCGACCGCCAGGGTCCGCGCCAGCTGCGGAAACCGCATCACCGCGTCCCGCGCCTGGCGCCCGACATCGCGAAGGAACCGCGTCTCGTCGGGGGATTTGGCGGGAACGCGCAGCTGTTTCTGGCCCAGTTCCTGGGCCATTCGCAGGTCGTTCACCACGCGGCCGACCGCGCCGATGCGAACTTCGATCCGCTTGATCTTGCGCTCCAGCGTGCGGCGTTGGCGGGTAACATCGGCCGCGGCGTCGAGGCCCGGCTGGCGGCGGGCGGCGACGTAAGCCGCCCCCTCGCCTCCCCTCGCCCAGTCCTGGCGAACCCGCAGTCCGACCTCGGCGCGTCGCAGCTCCGCGCGGACCTTGCCGATGGCGTTGAGTTCCGCGTGCTTGGCCCAGATCATTCGGGCGGGATTGCGGATCCACGCCACCAGCTTCAGGCGCTTTGATCGCCCCGCGGCCACGCGCTCGCGCATGCGGGTGACGCGGCGCCTCGCCAGCGAAACCTCGCGCGCGGCCTCGCCCGTCAGTTCGCGTTCGATTTGGGCGGCGCTGGGGATCCTGGGCGATGACAGAGTCGCCCGTTCGCCCGCCCAGCGGTCCCGCTCGGCCGTCATCTTCTCGCGCACTTTCTGCGTTTCGCCGAGCAGTTTACCGACATCGACGGACACCTCCGGCGCGCCTTTGGCGATCCGGTCCGCCGTCGCCTGGAAGTCGAGGCGAAGCGCGCGCCGCGTCTCATTGCGGCCCCGCGCGTCGCGGTTGCGCTGGCCCAATTCGGAGCCGATCTGCTTGCGTTCAAGCGCCGTCGCCGCCGGCCCCAGGTGAACGCTCGGCTCGCGGTCGACACCCCGCTCGGCGAGGCTCAGATGCGAGACCTGCGGCGCGTCTGGACCGAGGTGGCGACACAGATGTTCGTTCTGGTTTTTCGCCCACCCAGCGCGCCATTCGCGGACGGTCTTCGGGCTCCACCACTCTTCGGGTTTGCCGCCAAATCCCTCCGGCCCGACGGCCCGCGTGGTCACCAGAATGTGGGCATGAAAGTTGCGCTCGTCGCCCTCCTTGCCAGGCCGGTGCATGGCGATGTCGGCGATCATGCCGCGGGCCACGATCTGCTCGGCGACGAAGGCGCGGACCAGCTCGCGGCGCTGTTCGAAATCGAGTTCGTGCGGGAGTGAGATGAGAATTTCCCGGGCCGGTACGGCGTCCTTGCGTCGCTCCGCCATCTCGGCCGCGTTCCAGAGTACGCCGCGATCAGCGAACGCCACCGGGGCATCGCGGGGGGTCAGTATTTCTGTGTGCTCTATGGCGTCCTTCGCGGCGAAGTCGAACTCCATCGCCAGCCGATCGTCGACTAGACACGCGCCCGACCTATAGGCGGCTGCGGCGACAACCGACCGCCCCATGCTCCGCTGGATGGTCTGAACGGCGAGCCGGTACTGCGCCATCCTAGGCTTGCCCGACGCGCAAGCGCCATCGGATCGCTAAGGGCCCCGGCCCTTGGCCCCCTCCCCCGGCCGCCGCAGGCCGATCAGGGGCGGGATGGGTGTCGGGCGCAGCCTGACCGCGGGGGTTGGTGGTCGTAGCCCGACCAACCCGTAACTGCGCCATTGTACCCAATTCACGGGTCGACTCTGACTTCGAGCACCGGGGCCTTTTCGCCGTCGATGGAACACGATGGCCTTTCCCGCTCGTTCTGTTACGCCGATTCCCATGACCGAGCCTAAAGCCCGCAACACCCGGCGTTCGAAATATCGCCCGAGGACCCAGGCCCAGAAGGATCGGCGTCAGGGCCTTAGGGACACCCGCTCCGACGAGCATCACCTGCGTGCCCGGGCCACCGAACAAGCCGCCCTGACCCGCCGTCTCGATGAGCTCGAAGGGGCGATGCGGGATCTCGGCGCCGGCGGAATTCACACCGAGCGCAACACCATTCCGCTCGATCAGATCGAGGACGACGAGCGCCGTTTCCATGTCCTCAAAGCGAGGGTCGAACGGCTCGAAGCCTTGTGGTCGATCAACCAGCGCAAACGAGAAACCCGGGGCAAGATCATCATCGGCGGCGCGCTTCTCGCCGAGGCTGGAGAGGCGAAAACACACGGCGACGGTGCCGTCCTTGCCATGCTCACCGACATCCTCGATCGACGGGTCGACAGCATGCGGGACCGGCTCACCGTGCGCGAATTGCTCGGCGACGTTGTCCTCTCCTTGCGCCGCGGAGGACTGGCGAACGAGGGGATCGAAGAGGCGTTGCATGCGACCGGCGAGACCCTCCCGGACTTCGATGCGATGGCTGAGAGTGCTCTCGCGGACGAGCCTGGCGAGGCCGTTTCCGACGACGAGATCGCCGCAGACTTGAACAAATTGACCTAGCGTCAATTGCCGTCGCCGGAGGTCGTCGAAAACACGAACATCGGTCCGGTCGGCGAACGCTGATCACGCTCCGCGTGGTCACCGGATTCCCGGTTCGCGGCCGGTGTGGCGTGGATGTCGGAACGGGGATTGGGACCAGAGCCACCGCCCAGTTCGCCGGCATTTTCCGCGACAAAGATCGAGTCGGCCGCTGCTCGCGACGCGCGAATCCCCACGCCATGGGGGCGACGCCCGCCCCCTCTCCCACCGGCCGCGACGTAGAAACTATGCGCGCCAATCACGGCCGATGGCGGCGCACCGCCGAAGTTCACCAGGCCCGGAGCAACCTCGCCCGCAGCCGCCCGATCGGCAACGATGCGCGGGTTCTGAAAGTACCGCGCCCCGTTGGTCAGGTCGGGCAGCCGCCCTTCCAACGCGAGGTTCAGGATGGTGTCGATCCGCGCCTGCCGGGTCGCGGTTACGTCCGGAAGATTGCGCCAGTCGCCGCCGGCCCGCATCACCGGTTCGAACTGGTGCGGGGCATTCAACACGGCATCGACGTCGTCGCCCCACTGACCGTCCGCCAAGCGATTGAGGATGGTGTAGACGACGCCGGCCAGACCGCTGTCGCCCTGGTTGGCGGCCTCGGCATAGGCGACCCTGGCGATGCCGTCACGGCCGTCGCCCAGGTTCACAATCCGGGCCAACCCCATCAATCCGGCGCTGGCGTTCGGCCTAACCGATGGCCGCGAAACAAGCACGACGGACGCCGGACAATGCAGGCCTGGGCCCGTCGCACCCAGACCAGGCGCGTGGCTGAGTAAGGCGCACAGCGAGGCTACGGCGACGGGGTCCATCAGGCACGCCGCGTGGCGTGCGCATCGACGATCAATGGGCGATAAACCCCTACGATCGCGCCCCGCTTGACGGGACCGTAATAGCGGCTGTCAAAGCTGTTGGGGACGGCCGCGGAGAACACGAAGAACTCGCCGGGGGCGAGCGCGCGACACCCTCGCCAAGCCGGCAGTGCCACGCCTCTGCTGTCGAAAGATTGCACCGGACCGCGCCAAAGATTGTTGATCGTCAGCACGCCGCCCGCTGTGCAAACGCGGTCCCCCTCCCCTGCCGCGACCGCCTTCAAAATCGGTATGCGCCGCAGATACCCCATGCGCGCATCGGCGTACGGAAAGGCGCCGGCGGGCGCCCGAAAGGCGATTACCGTGCCAGTCTCAGGTTTCGCCCGGCTGCGGACATACAGCCCGATCGGCTCGCTCGGCGTGGCGTTCCACAGGAAAGCCGGTTGCGGCAGGCTCATGGCCAGCCCGGCAACGCCGGCAATCGGCAAAATCGCGCAGGCTACGACGCCCGCGCCGCGCCAAGCCCTGGCTCGACGATTTGGAAATTCGGTTTTCATTTGGGCTCGGCGATGGGTTTTCATGCGAGCCGAAGGCTCGTCTATTCCTCGGGCCGACGTGTGACTCTTGCCCGGTCTTTGTGGGCTGTTGAGACGGGGTGGCCGGACAACGGCCCATTGGCTTTCCGGTCCGCCCGACGCTATCTGGCGCGGTGAAAACCTTCATCGACATCACGGGTGCCTCCGGCGCCGTCTACCGTTTCGATGCGATTGCGAGTGCTGTCGCCGCCCCAACGGTCGCGGGCAATTTCGTGTTCGCGCGGCTCAATGGTCGCACCGTCGAAGTCATTTGCTGCGGGTCGACCGTAAGCCTGAACGAGGTGATCGGCCGCTGGGGCGCCGAGATAGAGCCCGGCGATACCCAGGGCATCTTTGTTCGCCTCAACACCTTGCGAGCCGCTCGCGATCGCGAGCACAAAGACATCGTCGAGAAACACCGGCCTGAGCTGGTCGTGACCGATCGCGACGAGGGATAGCCCCAGTTCATCGCCCTTAGTTGCGGGAGGGATCGTCGCCGCATGGACAAGCCGCCTCCGGCGGCTTGTGGCGTTCACGCCCAGAGCCCGGTCCCCTCAGGGACGCGCCCAAAAACCCTTTGCTCGATTCAATTCGAACGTGGTGTTATATGCAAATATCCGCTTTTTCAGCGGATTTCTTAATTTACGACTCTGGTAATGCTGTTTTCATATGCGTATATCCGCTCGCATCGCGGATTTACGCATATGACCATCGAACGAACAGCCACGCTATCGTCCTACACGCGAAGCCGGATGGCGCGCGGGAGCATCACCTTTACCCGAGATGAGGCCGTCGCCGAACTCGGCTTGAGCCATGGCGCCTTCCTGGACGCCGCCGAACGACTCCAGAAGCAAGGCGTGCTTCTGCGGCCGCGGAACGGATTCTACGTGATTGTTCCCCCCCAATTCCTGAACTGGGGGGCGCCGCCGCCCTCGTGGTACCTTGATGACCTTATGCGTTTCCTGAACGAGCCCTACTACGTGGGCCTGCTGAAGGCCGCCGAGCTGCACGGCGCCGCCCATCAAGCGGTGATGGAATTTCAAGTGGTGACGAACAGACAGCTGAAGCCGGTCGACGCCGGCCGCTCGCGGATCGTTTTCTACTATCGCAAGGATCTTAGTGCGGTCACGTCCGAGATCATCCCCCACAAGACCGAAAGCGGGTCCATGCAGTTGGCCAGCCCTGAACTCACGGCTTGGGACTTGATGCGCTACATCCAGGCCAGCGGAGGGATTAATCAGGTCGCCACCGTGCTCACCGAGCTCGGGCCCAAGCTGCGCCCCGATCGTTTGGCGGGACTTGCGCCAGCGTTCGAACGCGCGACATTGCAGCGTCTGGGGTTCCTGCTCGACCGGATTGGACAGCACGCTCCGGCCTACGCGCTGGCTCCCGTCATGGCGGCCTCGAAACCAACCTGGGTCGAGCTCGATCCCACCGACATCCGCCTTCCGGATTTCGCACCGCCCGTGCTCGAACGCGATCGACGATGGAAAGTGGTCGTGCGCAGAGAGCCGGAGCCTGACGAATGATCCCGCAACTGAACCTTACCGCCTGGAGCGCCCACGCGCCGTGGCCCGAGCTGCGCCAGGTCGAGCAGGATCTGATCATCTCACGCGCCATCGTGGCGATTTTCTCCGACCCCTTCCTGGCGACAGAGCTGAGGTTTCGCGGCGGGACCGCGCTCAACAAGCTCCACTTCCCTGCCCCGCTCCGCTATTCCGAAGACATCGACCTGGTTCGCACGACGCACGGACCGATCAAAGCTATCCTGGATCGACTTCGCGACGTCCTTGAGCCCTGGCTCGGCCACGCCACTTTCGACCAGAGTCGGGTGGCCCCGAAACTTCGCTTCCGCGCGCCGTCCGAAGAAAATCCGGCTGTGCAAATTCGCCTGAAGATCGAGATCAATACGTCCGAGATCGACGCGTACGATCCACCCCTGTCGATCGCCTACGCCGTCAACAATCCGTGGTTCACCGGCGAGGCGCGGGTCGCCACGTTCTCGCGCGAGGAAATGTTGGCGACCAAGCTTCGCGCCCTTCTGCAACGGGACAAAGGCCGCGACCTGTTCGACCTCGCACACGCGCTGGAGGTATTGGAGGGGCTTGATATCGCCCGCGTGATCACGCTTTTCGGGACCTATCTGGCTCGCGCCGATCTGCGAATCAGCCGCGCCGAAGCTGAACAGCGCATGTTCGCCAAGCTGGCCCGGCCCGCGTTCATGCAGGACATGCGCCCCCTTTTGTCGCCGGCCGCCGCGAGCGCCCTCACGGACGACAACGTCAAGGCCGCCTTCACGAGCGTTTTCCGCGCCTTCATCTGGGCGATGCCGGGCGCGAGCTGGGAGAAGAGCGGCACGATCGCCGAAACCTTGAAGGCGCCCGATGTCGTGCAGAACCGCGGGCCCAAGTCGGTGGCGCCCGATCGCGATGGACGATAGAGCCGAGCTCTCCTTGTCGATTGCGCGAGGGATCGTCGCCGTATGGACGAGACGCCTCCGGCGGCTTGTGGCGTTCACGCCCAGAGCCCCGTCCCGCCAGGAACGCGCCCAGAATCACAACGGCCTCCAGATTCCAATGAGGCTTTCATGGACGGCCCGAGAAGATCGCTCTGGCCCCCTCTCTTCTCAAAGAACCTGAATTTAAAAATGCCGCTGCGCCAGCAGCGGAGGATTCGGATTCTAAAGATTCCGATTCAGGGCCTCGAAAGTTATTATCCCTCAAGGGGTTGTCGGAATTAGCCTGACCGCACGGGGGCGTCTTCCTGCCTTCCTGGGGGTCCATTCCTGTCTTCCTGGGGGCGGGAGCCTGTCCGATCGGGGACCTGACCTCTTGGGGGGGCTCCGAAGCTGCCAACCGAGTGGAATTCGGGGTAACGTCGTCGAGAAAGCGCGAGAATCGCCCATATCGTCGAAACATTGACATGACCTGACCTTGATATCAAAGTCAGGTCAGGGTCGCCTTATTGTGGCGATTCTCGGTATGGGACGGGCCGCGGTGGCACAAGACCTCTCGATTGATCCTGACGCCGAGCCGGTTGTGGCAGATACCCCCCCTGCCGTCGGCAGAGCGATGAAAGTAGCCCGTGCTCTGCAGGCCCGCGCCGGCGACGAGTTCGCCAAGCCCGGCAATCTCGTTGAGGTCAAGTTCGTCAAAGGCCAATCCCTCAGCCTCACCTCCTCGCGGCTGCTTGCTCTGATGATCCTGACGGCCGGCGGCGACGCCTGGGAGGCCGTTCCGCACAAGATGCGGAAGGCCGACATCCGGCGCGGCCACAAGGGCAACGAACGGATTTCCGAGATGCTCGAGGAATTGCACCGGACCTTGTTTGCGGTCGATGACCTCTCCTGGCGCGGGCGCAAGGCGACCAAGCGATTCTCGCTCATCCAATCCTCTCGCGAGGAAGCGGACGACGAAGACGGCGAGAGCGGCTGGATCGAGTGGGAGTTCACCCCGGACGCCCGTCGCCTCATCCGCGAGTCGGAAACCTACGCCGTGCTCAACCGCCAGGCGGTCCTGGGGTTCCGGTCGACCTACGGCCTGCGCCTCTACGAACTGGGCGCGCTGCGTATCCATCGCCGGCATACGACTTGGCGCGGCGACATGGTCGCTCTGCGCGCCGTGTTCGGCATCGCCCCGGAGCTCTATAAGGATTTCGCGCAGCTGCGACGCAAGGTGCTGGAGCGCGCCAAAGCCGAGATCGACCAACTTGCGCACTTCACCGTCGAGTGGCGCGAGATCCGCCGTGGCCGCACCGTGGCGGAGATTGAGTTCACCTTCCTACCGAAGGACGCGCCCGAACAGATCGTCACGGTCGACGAGAACCTGCGCCACTCCGCCGGCCGGACGCCGCGGCGGGACGGAAATGTCGAGACCATCACCATAGCTCCGAAGCGTCTTCCGCAAGCCGCGCAACCCATCGGCGCTTCTCCCGAAGAAGGCTTCCCAACCGGGTCTCTAAGATATGGCGACCACGCGGCGCAATTTGCCGATATCGCCAGAAGCCACGGCGGCGGCTGGGACATCGACCTGATTGCCGCGGCTTATCGCGAACAGATGGGCGCGCGGCTGGATCTCCTTCGCGGCGCGAAACTCAGGCAATCCTGGCTCGGATTTTGCGAGGCGTTCTATGCCCGCCGAGGCCGGGCCTAAGGAAAATTGCACCGGTGCAATTTCGGATTTGGCGGTCCGTTCCGGAGGGCTGACTCGGAGTGAGAATCGCGCCAAGCACAATGTCCTGACGAGTCGACTCAGGTCCCGACGACCCCCAATCGGTCAGGCAAGGCGCGCATTTGGCGCCGCAGTCCCGCATGTCACGCGCTTAAGTCGTTAACGATTAGTTCACATTGCGAAACTAGAGCCGTACTGGCGTGACTTTCGCTTCTCGTGCGGCTCATGCGAGAAAAGTGCAAATTCGATAGCGAGGCCGACCAGAGTGACCTACCCATCGCCCGGCGAGGAACAGACGGTCCCGGTCCGCCAGCTGGCGCAGCGCTCGGCCGCGGTGCTTGCGAACCTGCGCGACGGCGCTCGGGCGGCGCGCGCGGGAGAGCGGCGCGAGCCGACCTTCACCATCGGCCAAGCCGCCGAGCTCGTCGGGCGAACACCGGCGGCGATCCGCGATGCCGAAAAAGACGGCCGCCTCCCCTCCCCGCCCAGGACGGAGACCAACCGACGCGTCGGCTACAGCCTGGGCCAATTGAACGACATGCGCGGCGTCTTTGGAACGCGCCCATGGCGGACGCCGGAGGATCCCTGCGCCGTCCTGGCCATCCAGAATTTCAAGGGCGGCGTCGGCAAGTCGACGATCGCGGTGCATCTCGCGCAGTTCCTGGCGATCCGCGGCTACCGCACGGCCCTGATCGACTGCGACAGCCAGGGGTCGGCGACCACTCTGTTCGGGTATGTGCCTGACCTCGATCTGACCGAGGACGATACGATCTACCCCTTCCTGCGCTACGACGAACGCCCCTCCCTCGACTACGCGCTTCGTCCAACGCATTTCGACGGGCTCGAGCTGATCCCTGCCAACCTGCGGCTCTTCCAGTCTGAATATGAGCTGGCGGCGCGCATGGCGCGCGGGACCCCTCGGCTGCTCGAACGGCTCTCGGTCGGCATCGCCTCGATCGCCGACCGATTCGACGTCGTCGTAATGGACCCGCCGCCGGCGCTGGGCGCGATTTCCCTGTCGGTCCTGCGCGCCGCGAACGCGCTCGTCATACCGGTGCCGCCAACAGTGATGGATTTCTCCTCGACGGCCGCCTTTCTGGCGATGCTCGACGAAACGCTCGAAGACCTCGCCGAACGCGACCTGGCGCCGACGCTGAATTTTCTGCGCGTTGTCGCCTCAAAGGTCGACGAAAACAAGTCGATGCAACGCGAGTTGCTCGCCCTCATGCGGCAGGTGTTCGGCCTCTCGCTTATCCGCACGCCGCTGAAGGATTCGGCGGAGATCGACAACGTCACCGCCCGCCTGATGACGGTCTATGAGATGGATCAGCCGATGACCAGCAAGTCGGTGCGCGACCGCTGCCTGACCTATCTGAACGGGGTCAACGAAGAGATTCTGGTGGATATCCGCTCGACCTGGCCCAGCCATGTCGCGCGATTGCGCAAGGAGGGACACGTCTGATGACAGCGTCTCATGGACATCGAAATGAAGAAAATTGCACCGGTGCAATTTCGACGGGGAGGGCAGTCTGATGAGCTCCAAAAACCGGGGATTCGCGGCCGGCTTGGCGAGCGTCGTCGAGACCGCCGCGCCGCCGCCAGGGGTGGCGGAGAGGGCAGGGGAGCGGCTCGGCATGGGGACGCTGGCGGGGCGCAACAACCGGCTGGCCGAACTTGCGTCCGGCGCCCTGGTGTCACGCGCCCAGGAACTGGTAGACCCCGCCCGCTGCCGGATGTGGTCCGAGCACAACCGCGACTATGCCGCCCTCACCGAGGCGAGCTGCGCCGACCTGATCGAAAGCCTTAAGGCCCAGGCCAAGCAGGAAGTACCCGCCATTGTGCGACGCCTGCACGGCGACCCGGCGTATGATTTCGAGGTCATCTGCGGCGCGCGTCGCCACTGGTCGGTGTCGTGGCTCCGGGCGCACAACTACGCCGATTTCAGGTTCCTGGTGGAGGTGCGGGACCTCACCGACGAAGAGGCTTTCCGCATCTCCGACCTGGAAAATCGCGCGCGCGCCGATCTGACCGATCTGGAACGGGCCAGGGACTATCTGCGCGCGCTGGAGAAACACTACGAGGGCCGCCAGAAGACCATGGCCCAGCGGCTCAACGTCACCGAGACCTGGCTAAGCCGCTATCTCGATCTGGCGCGGTTGCCCGCGGCACTCATGGGAGCCTTCTCAAACCAGCAAGACCTGAAGATCAAGCACGTCACCCAGCTCAAACCCCTTCTCAAACCCGATGATCGCCGCCAGCGCATGCTGGATGAAGCCCAAAGGATTGCCGACAACCGAACAAGCGGGGAGGGCGGTCCGGTCACGCCGCAGGACGTGATCCGCAAACTCGCTCAGGCGGCCGACGCCCCCAAAAGGTCAGGATCCCCCAAGAAGTCAGGAAAGACCCCAGCCGAGGTTATCTCGACCTCATCGGGGCGTGGGGTGATCCGCCTGGACAGCCGCAAGCGCAACGAGGTCGCGCTCACGCTCCTCCTCGCCGGCGGAACATCGCGCGAGGACGTGGTCGAGGCCTTCAACGCTGTTCTGGCCCGCTGCTTTCCCTGACCGGGCGCAGGCTCCGACATCAGGTGTCGGTCAATGGGCGAAGGGCAGGGGCCGACGCCTCATTCTACGTCCCCCCAAGTCCACGAGCCAGAGCCCGCCTTTTGTCGACCCGCCCGCCGACGCCGCTTTTGGAGCTTCAACAGATCGACCGGATTTAAAGGGGTCTCCGGCAGCAGACGTTCGAGGCGGGACAACATTCGAAGGGCTCGCATACATCGCAAGAGACTGGCGAGTTGGACCGAAGAGCCGTCCTCCAGCCGCTCGACGGTGCGCTTCGAGACGCCAGCCTCGGCGGCAAGGCCGGCTTGTGTGACACCACGCGCCAGCCGGACATCGGCCAGGCGCCGACCGAGTTCGGTGAGGATCGCGTCATCTGATAGAAGATCGTCGAACATCATAATTCGCCATTATCGGCGAATCGTCGGCTATTTTCCAGCATATTCGCCATACTTGGCGAGTTATGACCGAACGGAACTGCTCACCCACCCCTTCGGATCGAACCGGCTAAGCTCGCGATAAGCGACGCCTATCCGCCTCGGCGCCGAGGCCCGCCGATGCAGGCACGCCCGAGTCAGCCTGCGCGTGCCATCCTCGTCGCCGGCCAGATACTGCACCGTGCGTCCCCCAGGCCCGATGCGCCCGAAGGTCACTTCCACCAACCAATCGCCCAGCAGGTCCTGGCCGGCCTCGACGCGATAGGCGCGCCAGTGATTGCGGGCCGGATCGCAGGCATGGAGCAGGGTCGAAAAGGCAACATTCATGGCGGCATGTTCGGCAAACGGTCGAGGCGACCAGTCGTGCGAACATACCATGAACTTGATTCGCCGGCCAAGCCGAAAGTCATTGACTCTACTAACTTTCTCTCAGACTTGCCGAGACTTCCGGGCCTGACCCCATCACCGCCACCCGCAGCGTTTGCGATCGGCGTGCAACAGAGTGTCGAAGTGGCAGATGGCCCCGGCATCGAGCAGGAAGGGCGCGTGATTGGTTTCCTCGACGCTGACGAGTTCCGCGAGGATTTCCTCCGGCGTCCAGAGGTCGGCGACGCTCTGCCAGCGACCGACCGCGCTGAAGTGTTCGGCGTGCTCCAGAACCGAAAAAGCCATGCCCAAAGTCGCCATCGTCATCACCTCGAGTTTGCGAGGATCACGGCCAATCCCGCGATCTGGAGACCGGTCAGGACGGGAGAGGGGGAGGGGACACAGGTCGTGGATGGTGGAAACCGGTCTGCACGGGCGTAGCCCTTGAGGAAGACCGGAGGCTCCGCCGACCACGCCCCGTCAGGGGTCGCCTTTGGCCAGGCCCACCCGTCCTATTGTCGATGGATTGATCGCGTCTTGGCTGTGACCCCGCCCAAACCGCCGATGACGCTGACAGCTCTGGGTCTCACTGGCTGGGGTTGGAATTCGCCGCTCAGCGGGGTTGGTCAGTGACGCGCAAGCCGCGCTTGTGTGGCTCGTCCCGAGAAGAACGACAGGGGAGGGGGCACGCCAAACGCTGGCGTCATGGCGTGATCCATGAGGAATCTTGTACCGAGCGCGCGCTGACGGGTCCGTACGAGGCTATCGGTCTGGTCGCGGCGACCCTTGTGTTGAACAAGCGGAAATCGCCACCTGGCGCCGCTGTGGATAAGTAGCCCAAGGCCAAGAGGACCCCCGCCCGGTTTCCCAAGCGGGGAGGGTGGTCATTCAATGTCCGGTTCATAGGCCGATACACGATCGAAACTTGCCGGATGGGGCGGTGCCGTCCGCTACTTGCCTTGGGTGCGCCACCAGGCGATGCGTTCCTCGCGTGAGCCGTTCGCGAGCTTCAGCAGCAGATCGCCGTGGCAGGCTTGCGGCGCGCAAAAGCAGACGAGGTCGCGATCCCGCAGCTCGTCGATCTGGCGCAGGAGGTCGGGCCGGGTCGCCAGATAGCCTTCATGCTTGCGCACGACGTCACCGCGATCGCCGTCGGGGCCGATGCGGAACGGATTGCCCCATTTCGTGCCTCGGCCGATGTAGACGGCGCCGGCCGACGGGACGCCGTGGTGCTTGTTCAGGACCTTGTTGCACATGATCATGTCCTCGTGGGCGCCGGAAGAAGAAAACCCCGCCCGGTTTCCCGGGCGGGGGAGGGCGGTCAGCTCTCGTCAGCCGCCTCGCGCTTGTCGCCGCGGGGATCGACGTAGATCCCGTGCTCCCAATCGGAGGTGGCGATCTTGGTGGTGTAGCGCTTGACGCCTTCCTTGTCGGTGTAGTCCTCGGTGCGCAGGGTCCCGTCGATGCGGATGAGGTCGCCCTTGCGAACCGTGTCCTTGATGACCTGGGTGTCGGCGGGCCGGAAGGTCTCGACGGTGTGCCAGGTGGTGCGCTTCTTGCGTTCGCCGTCGGCCATCCAGCTTTCCTCGGTGGCCAGGCGGAAGGTGGCGACCTTGCCGCCGTTGTTCAGAGTGCGGAACTCGGGATCGGAACCGACGCGGCCGCGAAGTTGGATCTTGTTCATCTTAAATGTCTCCTAAGGTCTGTCGGAAGGTTCCGACCGGCTCGCGGTCATCCGCGATCACGCCAAGACTTCAGGGAGGGCGCTCCAGGGACCGGTTCAGGGCCGATCGGTTTGGAAACCGGCCTGCACAAGCCCTTGCGCGGAAGACCGGAGGGTCCAATCGGGTCGCCTCGCCGCAGGCGGGGTCGCCTTGCACCGGGTCCGCGCCCGACCGTTAATTGCGTGATTGATTGCGGATGACCTCGCGCCGGATCGATCCCATTCAGGCCTCAGGAAGACTTGAGAGGCAAGATCCCCGAAGGCCGTGAGGCTGATCCCGCCCCCGCACCGTCCATCGGCCAGGGGTTGACCCGCCAGGGCCACAAAAGCCCAACCGCCATACGCGAACCGAACGCCCCGCTGACTCTCGGTCGCCCGAAGCTGCCGATATCCGTGCATCATCGACGACGGTCTGGCGCCGCCCTGGTCCGACGGCGCCCGTTACCGAGCGCCAAACCGACGCCAACAATCGCCACCGCCCTGTTGTTACCCCGCGGGAGACCCGGATTCGTAGCCAGCGCGCGACTTGCATCAGCCGGCCTCCGTGACCGCCCGCCCACGCCGAGTGGGCGGGGAGGGGGACTCTTGGCCGTCAAAAGGCTCGCAAAAGCCCCAGCGAGCACCGTGGAGCCATTTTCGTAACATGGTCGGACCGGAGAGGCGACAACCGCCGACAAGGGTGCAACGGCGCGTTGCGGCGGCGCGCGGCGCGTACGGCTCAGGACCGTGAGAACCTCGTGTGTTAGACTTCGCCGCCAGCGCTGCGGTCAATCGGCTAATGGGAGACCCCAATGACAAGGACTCTGAGCCTGATCTTCATGTTCTTGGCTTACGCGACGATTGCTCACGGTCGCGACATCAAGTTGACGATATATGATGACGGCGTTGCTTGTCCTGGAAACTGCGACGCTCACGTTGTGTTGAACAACCGCGACAACGGGACTCGCTATGCCTACCGTGTGGGCGCCACTCGTTCCGCACCTCAAGCATGTATTTTGGGGCAAGAGTGCGAGATTTGTTTCGGCGAGGCGGACACAAGCTGCATGGTGGCGCGTTACCGGGGAGGAGGACCGCCCGTCGGCACCTTTGATTTCACGCCGGCTTTCTACCAGGTGAACTGTGCGAAGGTTTCGATCCCGGCAGCGCTTCGGAGGCAGTGCGGGGCGCTCGATCGCGCGGTCCGGGCTTTTGGTTACGACACGAGGGTCAATTGCTTTGCGGCGCCCCAGAATCCGAAATGCGTCGCCGTCATTGCTGCGTCTAGTGCGGCGCAAAAGTCGGACATGCCAAAGCGGCTGGCTTGCCTGAGCGAGGGCGAGTCCGCGTACAATCGGTCCCAAGTCGATGCGAAAGAACGGCGGGCACTGGACTGCAACTACTCCGAATTGTCGCTTGGCGGTTCCGGCGCGAAGAGGTGGAAACTGCTTCTGCCGGCAGCCTGCCGACCAGGCACGTCGGTGGACAAATTCGGTCTCGACTGCTGTTCGGCGGACGAAAGGTTCGCGGCAAGCAATCATCCGGAATGCGCGGCATTTTATCCGCGCTAACAGAGGTTGGGTGCCTGCAACGAAGTGGCGGGCGGCGGCTTTCGCCGCCGCCCAGGCCGCCCCTACGGCCTCGCTTTGAGCGCGATGTGCGGCACGCCCCGCTTGGCGGCTTCCTGGGCGAGATTGAGCGCCGGCCCGAACGGCGTGCTCTCGGCGACGCCGCTCGTCTCCAGCGTGGCCGCCAGTGTGAGGACATGCACCGGATCGAGCGCCATCATCTCGTCGTTGGCCCGGAACGGCGCGGACCGCCCGTGCCTGTTGAAATCCGCTTTCGCCAGGACGATCGTGACACGCTTCTGCTGGGCCCAGCGCATGGCGATCTTCTCGGCGCCGTGCAACCCGGTCGTCACAAGCGCCATCGTCGGGTAGGTTTCCTTGGCCCAGTTGAGAGCATCGAAGATTCGGCTGGCGTCCAGCGGCCCGACGGCCTGCGGCGAGGCCCGGAAGGCGACGATCACCGCGCCCGGCGTCGTGGCGGCATGGCGGGCGGCCTTGTTGGAGCGGATGGCCTCCTTGGCGTCCATCAGGGCGGCCGTGGTCGGGCTCTGGCGGATGTAGCCTTTCCAGGGGCTCCACACCTCGCCCGTGGCCACGGTGAACGCCGCCGCCGCCGCGTCTCTGATCTTCTCGACCGCGGCGAGCGCCGCGTCACAGGCCCGCGCCTTGGCCGTGGCCTCCTGCAACTCGGTGTCGGCCACTTCCGATCCGTCGAAATCCCGCACGCCGCGATTGATCTCGTCGCGGGCCTTGTCGGCAGAGCGTTCGATCCGCTGGGCGGCGGTGTGGAGGCCGCCCAGGAGGCCTTCGGCGATCAGCAGATGATCTTCCAGAGGGGTATCGAGCATGACATCCAGGAGTTCCTGCATCATGGCCGTTCCGACGTGGCTCAAGGCCTCGTCCTGCGGATATTGCCGCCCTTCCGTCGTGTCGAAACCAAAGCCGTTCGATGATGATGAAGAAGAAAACATGTCTGTGTTCCTTTGTTGAAAGTCGAAGCCGCTGCTCGGGAATCGAAAGTGAGCTTCGATGTGTCTGAGGGAGCGCGCCGTGGGCCTCGGCAGTCACCGAGGACCCCGGCTCTGCCGCCGGGGGCGGAGGGGATAAGGCGCAGCCGTTGACTTCCGGGGTGGCGCGCTAGGATCGGACACACGCAAGCGCACCCTAACTTCGTCCTTGGGAGCGAAGTTCGTGGGGGAGGGGGCTTCAGATCAGGCCCAGCGCCTTGAGGCTGGTCACCCCGTCGCGGCCGACAACGATATGGTCGTGAACGCAGATCTGCAGCGGGCGGCCCGCCTCGATGACCTGCCGCGTGATGGCCACGTCGGCGCTCGAGGGCGTCGGATCGCCGCTGGGATGATTGTGCACCAGGATCAGCGCGCTGGAGCCCACTTCGAGGGCCCGGCGGATCACCTCGCGGGGATAAACCGGGGCGTGGTCGATCGTCCCCCGGTTCATCACCTCGTCGAGAATGATGGCGTTCTTCTTGTCCAGGAAGATCACCCTGAACTGCTCGCGTGTCTCCGCCGCCATGGCGACCTTCACATAGGCGAGCAGGGAGGACCAGGAACTGGTGACGATGCGCTTGCGGGTCTCCCCGCGGGTGATGCGCACCGTCGCCTCCTGGACCAGCATGAGATCGACGACGTCGTCGCGGTCCATGCCCTCGATGCCGCCCAGGGCGAATTCGTCGGCGCCGAACACGCCGGCCAGGCCGTGAAACCGCGCCAGCAACGTGCGGGCCACCTTCTCGGGGTTCGCGCAGCGCAGACTGGCGCTCAGCAGACGCAGATCATCCAGGCCGCCCAGGTGGCTGGGCGTCGTCCACGGGCCGTGGCGGCGGGATTCGGGCTGGTCGCGGAATTTGAGGGGAACGACGGACATGGGGAAGCTCCAATGACCCTCCTCCTGATTGAGGGGGCCGCCAGGGCCCGTCTCCGCTCCGTTCTCCGCTCTGGGCGGCCCCGCCTCGGCGACGCCGCCCGTCGCGATCAGATCCGGTCGGCTGACCCTGACAATCTTGCCGCCAGCCGCGCGAGGCCGCCCGCCTCGACCGCCGAAAGCCACTCTCGCGGCGTCATTGCCGGATTTTTCAACCGCGCCCGCATGGCGGCCGCAGCGTCGAGGAATCCTTCCCTATCGGCGTCGAAGATATCGCAGAGGACGTCGTCGGGGGATCGAGCCGCGATGCCGTATCCGTTCAAAGCCGACGCCGGAAAATCCTTCAAATTACGGGTCACGATGACGGTCGCCCCGGCGCCCACAGCGGCCGCAAGGACATGGCGGTCTTTCGCGTCGGGAAGCTGGACCTGGCCAAGCGCCTTGCGTGAAACCGGAGCGCGCCAGTCGGGCACGGCTGTCCGCATGAGCTGAAGAATCTTGGGCCCATTCGCGGATAGCTGAGGATATAGCCTTGCCCAGACTTCGCGGAACTCCGCTTCGATCGGGAGGCTCCAGTGGATCGGCAAGCCACGCTTGCCTAATTCGAGGAAGAAATCTCTTTGAAAATATGGAATTAGAACATTCGTATCGAGTATATACCTGGTGATCATTGGAAACGGGCTTTCTGCGCAGCTGCGCGATTATTTCATCGTCATGGTAAATTAGCCTCACAGGGTGAGTTAGTGTGCAGGGTGAAGCGCCGCCGAGCGGCGATGTTGTCAGATCATCTCATCGGCAAAGCTCCCGTTCTCCCGAGCATGACGGATCGCGTCCTGGCCCAGGGCTGTTAGTTCGTCCATCGCCGCGTTCTGGTCGCGGCGAAGCGTTTGCTCGAACGCCATCAGGTCGGCCAGGCGCACACGTCTATGTTTGCCGGGCTTGCGAAACGGGATGCGGCCGTCATCCATCATCTTGACGACCGTGGGACGCGACAGCTTCAGGAAGGCGGCGGCCTCCTGCGTGCCGATCTCCTCGTCCGACGTCGAAACCAACGGGGTTTGGCCGTCCGCGTAGGCCTCCAGCAGGGTTTCGACCGCGCTCGCGACGTAAGGCGGCAGGGCGTAGTTGGCGCGCTTCGCCCCGACAAACAGCGCCCCGCCGCCGCGCAGGCACGCCAGGGCCGCCCGCGCCGCGGCGCGATCGGGCATCGACACGGACTCGTGGGTCTTCAGAGTTCTCATCATGGCTCCTATATAGGTCAAAACGAAAAAAACGAAAGGTCTGGATATCGGATTTTTCGTTCGGCTGGCGACTTGGCGCGGCGCGGTGGTTGATGGACAGTCTGCTCTCATGCCGCCTTGGCCATCACACTCATCGCCGGCCACTTGGCGAGCACCCGCCCCAGCACATCGCCCCCAACCGGGCAGAACAGCCGCGGCTGATAGCTGATGATCTCGACATTGCACCCCAGCGCCTGGAACGCGGGCCGCTGCGCGCTCGCCCCGACCACCTCAATCCGCCAGGCGTCCATCACCCGCGCCCGCCGCAGCCAGAACCCTCCGGCGATAGCGATCGAAGCGCCATCGGCGAGGATCATCGCCTCGGCCGCCCCGTCGGCGGCGACCGCGCTGGCGGTATCGGTCAAGCCCAGGGAGGTTTTAAGCTTAGCGACATCGGCCGCCTGCAGCAGACGCCCGAGCCAACGGCGGCCGTCAGGCGCCTTGACCCGCCGAACCTGCGCCCCCTTGGCCGGAAGGTGGGACCAGACCGGCAACAGCAGGCCAGTGACGAGGTTGATCTCCCGGGTATGGAACGGATCGGTCGTCAGCACCTCGGCATCCCACGTCGCCGCCCAGATCGCCGGATCGACCACATGCCAGGCGGATTCGGCATGGACGGTCTCGGCGACCACGACCTGCTGCTGAGGCCGGATCAAGCGGACCGCCTTGACCAGCCGGTCGGCGTCGTCGGTCGTGGTCAGACCCCGCACCACGATCGCCGCCCGCGCCGACCGCTTGTTGATCGTCAGCTCGACGGCCGTCGGATCAAGGTGGCCGACAAGATGCAACGCCTCATCGGACGTCGTGATATCGGCCCGCGTCTTCAGCGCAAACCGCACCAGCCGCGTTTGCGCCCCCGTGACCGTGTCGGTGCGCAAGGTCTCTTCGCTGAGGACGTCCAACTCGTCGGCGACCACATCCTCCAACCCCTTATCCAGCAATCCCGAGGCCGCAGCGCGCTCGACGATGCTGGTCAACAGGGCGTCGAAGGTCTCGAAGAGTGCGTTCTGGTCAGCGATGCGCAGCGCCAGGATGCGGTTGAGCCATGTGGTGATGGCGGGCAGCTTGTCGGACGGCAGCAGGAGGTCGTCCTGGTCCGTCAACGACAGCCCGGTCTTTTCCTCAAACTGAGCAATACCCCACCCCTCGACCGTGCCGAAGTTCAACGCCCCATAGAACGCCTGCAGGGCTCGCCGCGCCCACGGGCTCTCCAGATTGTCCTCGGCGCGGAAGAGGCCGTTGCTGGATGCGCGCCGCTCGCCCCGGGTGAGGGCGCCCAGGCTGTCGAGCCTCCGGGCGATCGTGGAGAGGAAGCGCCGCTCGCCATGGATGTTGGTGGTCAACGGGCTGAAGAGGGGAGGGTGGGCCTGGTTGGTTCTATGGGACCGCCCCAGTCCCTGAATGGCCGCATCGGCCCGCCAGCCGGGTTCGGCGAGATAATGGTGGCGCTGGCGGGTGTTCAGACAGCCCAGATCGGCGTGATAACTGCGCCCGGTGCCGCCGGCGTCGCTGAAGACGAGGATGCGCTTCTTGCCGGCCATGAAGGCGTCGGTCTCAGCCTTGGCGGCCGAGGGACCTCGCCGTTCCACCACCCGCCGATCGCCGCGGGTGACGATGCGGCGCGAGCGTCCGGTGATCTCCGCCACCTCGTCCGGACCGAACGCCGTCATCAGGGCGTCGAGAACGCCGGGAACCGCCGGCAGACAGGCCAGCTTGATGATGAGCTCTTCCCGTAGTGCCAAGGCTTCCTGGCTGTGCACCGGCGACCCATTGGCGTCGGTCACCGCCACCAGGGTGACGTTGCCCTCGGCGTCTTCAACGGCGTCCATGGCGGTGATCGGGAAAGCCCCCATCAGATAGTCCAGCACCTGGTCCTTCGGAGAAAGGTCGATCGAGAGGTTGTTCCATTCCTCCGGCGGGATCTCGGCAAGACGGCGTTCCATCACCGCCTCGTTGGTGGTGACGATCTGCACCACGCTGGAACGATCATCGATGAGGTCCTGGCGGATCGAGCGGATCAGGGTCGGGGCCTTAAGGCCTGCCAGGAGGCCGCCGAAGAACCGCTGCTTGCAACCCTCGAACGCCGAAAGCGGCCCGCTGGTCGCCTGCCTGTTCGCTGACTTCCCCTCATCGTCCACCAGACCCACGGCCTTGAGGGCTTCGCGCAGATTGGCGTGGATGACCTGGTAGGCGTCGGCCCATGCGTCCCAGATCTCGACATCCTCGGGGGTGAGGGTGTGCTGGACCGCTTCGTATTCGACGCCGTCGAAACTCAAGGAGCGGGCGACGTAGAGGCCCAGCGCCTTCAACTCGCGGGCGATCAGCTCCATCACCGCCACGCCGCCGGCCTCGCAGGCGTCGAGGAAGCTCGACCGGTCATGGAACGGCGCTTCGGCCCCGCCCCAGAGCCCCAGACGCGAGGCATAGGCGAGGTTCTCCGGCGTCGTCGCGCCAGTGGCGCTGACATAGAGGATGCGGGCATTGGGCAGGCGGTTCTGTAGAGCCAGGCCCGCCATGCCCTGATGGCTGGCCTTGGCGACGCCACGCGCGCCCTTCGATCCCCCGGCGGCGTTGGCCATGGCGTGGGCCTCGTCGAAGATGATCACCCCGTCGAACTCCGCCCCCAGCCATCTGACGATCTGGTCGAGCCGCGAGGGACGATCTCCCCGCGCCGGCTGGCGAAGGGTGGCGTAGGTGGTGAAGAGGATGCCGCGGTCCAAATTAATGGCCTCGGATTGCTTCCAGCAGGACTGGGAGACGAGATCGCTCGGCGTTCCCCCAATCGCGCACCAGTCGCGCCGGGCGTCTTCCAGCAGGGAGTCGTTCTTGGAGAGCCACACGGCCCGCAATCGTCCCTGGGCCATGTTGTCGGCGATGACGCCGGCCCCCTGGCGGCCTTTGCCGATGCCGGTGCCATCGCCCAAAAAGAACCCCCGCCGGAAACTCACGGCGGCGGGATTGTCCTCGCGAGCCAGCGTCACCTCGTGCGGCGATTCCCCCAGCACCCAGAACCCGGGGAGCATCGCGCCATGGGCTTCGCCGGCATAGATGATGGTCTCGACTTGGGCGTCGGAGAGGACGCCGTCGGCCAGGAGTCGAGGGGAGAGCAGGGGCCGATAGGTTGGCTTCGGCGGCCGGACAGACGCCATGGCGGCGGCCTCGACCATGGCCGAGGGGTGGGCCCGCGCGGCGTCGATCTCGATGCTGGCGACCTGGTAGGCCTGATAGAGCCCGACGACACGGCCTTCCTCGCAGGCCTCGCGAATCCGGTAGGCGATGGGCGAGGCGGACCCGAGAAACCCCAGTCGCCCCGCCGGCATGGCCTGGGCCCGCGCCTTGGGTTCCAGGAAGGCCACGTTCGACGCGACCCGAAACACCCGCGCCTGCGCCGTTGGCCGCGCGGGGAGGGACGCGGCCAGCCGCGCCAGTTGCTCCAGATCCCGCGTCTGGATCACCGGAACCTGGACCGCGCCTTCGCTCAGGCCACGGTCGATCACCAGCAGGCCCGCTTCCACAGAGGTCCCGTGCTTGGCGTAGGCGCGCGCGGGAAAGGCCAGGGCGGCGACGAACCGTCCCTTGGCGCAGAGGACGCGCATGGCGGCCTTGTCCTCGAAGAGCCGCGTCGGCACGATCGCCGAGAGACGCCCGCCGTCGGCGAGGCACGCGAGGGCCGCGTGCAGGTGGGCTTCGAGGTGCTGGAAGGGGGGATTGGTGAGGACGGCGTGGAAGCTGCCCGACGATGACAGCAGATCGGGCAGGTGAACGGCGTCATGGCGGCTGCGCGCCACCAATGGGAACGCCAGGTCCAGCAAACCTGAGCGGTGCTCGGCGATCTCGTTGAGGGTGAGGTTCGCGCCGCAGGCCTCGGCGACGATCGCCATCAGGCCGGTCCCGGCCGAGGGTTCGAGCACCTTGTCGCCCGGACGGATCTGCGCGGCGGCCACGGCCACGGCCGCCAGCTCCGGCGGAGTGGAGAATTGGTCCAGCGCGACCTGCTCCTCGCTGCGCCGGGTGTGGGTGAGGGTGAGCGCGTTCAAACTCCCCAGCAGGGCGGCGATCTGGGCCGGGGCGTCCTCCAGGCGGGCGATCTGCGGCGACAGACGGCGAAGCTGCAGCACCACGGCCAGCTCGATGGCGTCGTAGGCGCCCCGCCAGTTCCACGCCCCTTCCGCGTCGCTCGCTCCGAAACTCATGGTCATGGTCGCGGCGACCAGCTTGCGGTCGAGGGCGCGCGATCTCGCGAGATGAGGAACTAGGGCGCGCGCGGCGGCGAAGGTGTTGGCGCATTTGTCGGGGCTCGCCAGAGCGAAGAGGGGAAGGCAGGCGTTCATGGGAGACGATCCAGATCACCCGGGGCGAAGGGCGCATCCCTCCAGTCCCCTCGGGCTCGCCGAGCCCGTTCCTTCCCTCCCTTCTCCGCCCGCCGGCGGAACCGGGCCCGCCGGCCCAGGCCCGGCCCTATTCCTCCAGGGCGTGCATGATGATGCGATCGGCGAATATGGCGCGCCGGCCGTTGGCGAGGTCACGTACCTGGGCGAGGTGGGCGCCGTGCGCCAGGTACGAGAACCGGCCCGCACGGTCACAGCGGGCGTAGGCCCTAGTCAGCCAGGCCTCGACGATGAAGGTGCGATGCCGGCGGGCATGGGGTGCCCTCAGCCGGAAAATCGCGCCGATCGGCACGGTCCCCACGGCGATATCGCGGCCGCGGATGCGTTCATAGCGGTGACGTTGGGGGGCGTATTGGCGAAGCATGGCGGATGTCCCGCCGGCGGAGCGGGAAACATCTCCCGCTCTTCAATCCGGCGCCCAGGCCCGAGGATCACTCCCTTCTCCCCCCAACCGCCTCTCAGATCGTCTCAATCGCCCGCACGAACCACTTCGTTGTTGGGGAGGCCGCCAGCTCATCGACATAGGGCGTAAAGCCGACCGCTTGCCAAAACGCCAGACCACCCTGATTGGCGGCGTTCACGCCGCAGTGCACGCCCGCCGCCCCTAAATCCCGCGCCCTAGCCAGCCACAGATCAAGCAGTTGCCGACCAATCCCGCGCCGCTGCATGCGGGGCAGCAGGTTCATGTGCACGTGGGCTGGAAAGGCCTCGACCATGGCGCCGACCGTCCGATGTGGATGGTGGATCATGTGGGCGCGCCGCTGATCGGGCGTCCAGGCGGAGCGGGGCGTGGCGGACGGATCCTCGTGGAGTTCCCGCAAGGACGGCCACCATTCCCGCTCAAGTCGGCTTTCGAACGCGACAGTATCGACAGTCCCGACGACATAGCCGCCGACGCCTAACGCATCCTCGGCGACAAAGGCCGTCTTAGGGCTCAACAGGGCGTAGGGCGCTGAATAGATGTGTCCAAGTAGCTGCCCATCGGCATAGAGGTTCGTCGCGTCGCCGCCCGCATCGCCCGTCGCGAGGGATATCGCGTAGAGGGCGGGGACATCCGACCTGGCTATCGGTCTTAGTCGGTACATCCTTGCCCCTTCATCCGTTCGTCGAAGATGAACATCGCGCGAGTGATTGCGTCGATAGCTCGGTCACGTCAGATCGAACGTAACCATGACGTTGCCGCTCTTCTCACGCCCACCGGCCGATGCGTAGAGGGCGCGCGCCGGCGCATTGTCGTCGTCCGTGAGCAGCCACGCCTCGGCGCAGCCTACTGACCTCGCCCATGACAACAGCACCTGGAGGATCGCCTTGGCGAGTCCGCGTCGCTGATATGTCGGTGCGACCCCTATTTCGTTGATCCAGAGTTCCGTCGGCTTGTCTGGATGGATGTAGTGAACGGCCGAGGCGAACCCGACGACCGCGCCATCTTCGATGGCGACGCAGATGTGATGCCGAGGGTCGGCGAGAAACTCCGCGGTGAGCGACTCGTCGACGGCGTTGTCGAAGACACCGTCGACGACGTTCTTCAGCAGGTGAGCGTCCTGGCGCGTCAGCATGCGGATATCCACGATTCCCCTCCGTGGGCGGCGGCGGCGCGCCGTCGCGTCAATGACGTTTGATTTGATCCGCCGAGGTGTTGACCGGCAATCCTTGGTGGATGCGTACATTCCCACAGTCTCGGTAGAACCGCACGAACTGTTGACGGCCAGGCAATTGTCCCGCACATGGAGCCGTCGCGGACCGGAGAGTATTCGTCTCTCCGCGCGCGCACGACGACTGCTCACTGGATGTGGGTTGGTTGAAACGGAACTTGGGACTGATGACCGAACGTTACGGGTCAATGATGGCGCAGATGGGCTCGCTTCAATTCGAAGCGAATTCGCTCAATGCCGACAATTGCCTCGCCCCTGGTCAAACCCCCTCAGCCCGTTTCTCCGAAAAAGCCCATGCCCCCCGTCATCGTCGTTCAGGATCTTCGCAAACACTACCGCTTCGCTAGGCGGCAGGGCGGCGCCCTTGGCGCGATCGGCGGGATGTTCGCCCCAGACTATCAGCTGATCTCCGCGGTCGACGGGATCTCGTTCGAGATCGCGCAGGGCGAGCGCGTGGCGATCATCGGGCCCAATGGCGCGGGCAAGTCGACGACCTTGAAAATGCTGTCGGGCATCCTGGAGCCGACGTCGGGGGCGGCGAGGGTCTTCGATCTCACGCCGTGGCGCCAGCGCAAGGCCTTGGCCTATCGGATCGGCGTCGTGTTTGGCCAACGCTCTCAGCTCTGGGGCGAGCTGCCAGTGCGCGAGTCGTTCGAGCTCCCTGGCCACATCTACGACCAGCACGGGCCGACGTTCGCCAGGCGCCGAGAAGATCTCATTGAACGCTTCGATGTCGGCGCGCTCATGGGCCAGGTGGTGCAGCGGCTGTCGCTGGGCCAGCGCATGCGCTGCGAGATTGTCGCCGCCCTTCTGCACGCCCCGTCGCTGCTGTTCCTGGACGAGCCCACCATCGGCCTCGATATCACCGCCAAGGCCGCGATCCGCGACTTCATCACCGAGAACGCCCGCGAGGCCGGTCAGACGGTCGTGCTGACCTCGCACGACACCCGGGACATCGAGTTGGTCTGCGACCGGGTGATTGTGATCAACCAGGGGCGGATCGTCGTGGATCAGCCGACAGATCAGCTGCGTCGCCAGTTCCTGGCGCGAAAGCTGGTGACGCTGCATGCGCCCACGCGCTCGATCGTCATTGATCTTCCCGGTGTGACCAGGCGACCGAGCGAGCCGCATCTGGCGGTCTTCGAGATCGACACGCGCAAGGTCCGCGTGGAGCGCGTCATTGCCTCGGCTCTCCACGGCGGCGGCATCGAGGACATCACCATTGAGGACCCGCCCATGGAGGAGGTGATCCGTGAGATCTACGATGTCGCTCACACGCCCATCTGATGCGCCGGCACTCGCCGACCTCAGGGCCGCGGCCGCCGCTCTGCGCCTTGGCGCGGCCGGCGCGATCCTCGGCTGGCCGGTGCTCCTTGGGCGCGCGGCCTTCTATGTGTTGCTGCTCATCGTCCTGACCGCGTTGTGGGACAACGTAATGGCCGAGCGCCTGCCTGGGACCCTGGTGGCCGCCCTGCCTGCAGGCGGGTTGGCGCTCTATATCGGCGTCACCGAGTGGATCACGTTGGCGGTTCCAGCCATCCACCTGCGGCTCGAGGACGACATCCGCTCCGGCGGCCTTGATGTGCATCTGCTGCGGCCTCGGGCTTTTCTGGCGCAACGTGTCGCCGAGGCCTTGGGCGCAATGCTGGTCAGGATGACGGTGAACGGTGTGACGGCCCTCCTGATGCTCGCCGTGTCGGGGCGTGCCTGGCCGCAGCCGGTGGCGTTGGCAGCGTTGATCGTCCTGGGACCCCTGGGTGGCGCGACAGGCGTTCTGCTTTACACACTCGCCGGCCTGACCGCGTTCTGGGCGCGTCGAACCCTTCCGGCCATGCTCATCATCCAGAAGGCGATGTTTCTGCTCGGGGGTCTCTTCGCGCCAATCACGCTCTATCCGTCATGGCTGAAGCGGCTGGGCGAGGCGAGCCCGTTCGCGGCTCATCTCTATTGGCCGGCGAGCCTGACGATCACCCCTTCTGCGAGGCTGATCGGTCAGGTGGTCATCGCCCAGCTGGCGTGGATCGCGATCCTGTCGGCCTTGACGATGATGATCTGGCGCGCGGGATTGCGAAAGACCCTGCGGGGGGATCTCTGATGAGCGTGGCCCCCATGGCGGCGACCTATGCCTACAGCATCGCCTCGGCAATCCGCGCCTCGTTAGCCGACCGAGGCAATTTCCTGCTGCAGGCCGCAAGCATGGTCCTCAACAACGGCTTCATGCTGGCTCTGTGGTTCATGTTCTTCGCTGGATTTCACAGCGTCGGCGGGTGGCGACTGAGCGACATGGCTTTGCTGGTCGGGATCATCATGACCATCGTCGGCGTGACGGGCGTCTTCTTCGGCGGCTATCGCGACCTGGCGGCGACCATCCTTAGCGGTGAAATCGACGCCTTGCTGACCCAGCCCCGCTCGATCCTGGTTCGCCTGCTCGCGCGCGACAGTATCGCCACCGCCTGGGGCGATCTCTTCACGGGCGCGGCGATCCTGGCGGGTTTCGCCCACCTGACGCCGCAAGGCCTGCCCTGGTTCGCTGTCGGCTGGAGCGCCGGGCTGATCGTCTATCTCGCCGCGGGGGTGACGTTCGCCAGCATGGCCTTTTGGTTGCGCGGCGCGCGCAGCCTGGCGCGCGATCTCGTCGAGTTTGTCATCCTCGCCTGCAGCTATCCTGGGTCTATCTACTCGGGCGCCAGCAAGCTGATCGCCTACTCGCTGCTACCCGCCGGCTTCATCGTCCTGACGCCGGTGAAGCTGTTGCGCACGCCCGACTTTGTGACGCTCGCCACACTGTTAGGCGCCGCGCTCATCTACGCCGCCATCGCCGCGGGCGCCTTCCACCTTGGGCTGCGGCGCTATCAACGTGGATCGACGCCAACGGTCAGTATGTGATCGGGTTCAGGTTTACCGGACCGAGCGTCGCACTCGCGCCGATTGTCCCCAGATCGGCGATGCAAGCGAGAGTCTGAGCCGAAAGGCCGCCCGCGCCAGGCCTCTGGGGACACAGGCGAGCGCAACACCGACCCGTGTTCGAGAAACCCTCCGCGCGTATCATCACGACCAATTGGTCATGGCTTGCGCATGGTCACTCGTGGGCCGTAATCGAGTGCTCAGATAGTGCAGACCCCGCTTAAGGGGCGGTCCAACCTCAGTGATAGAGTACGCGTATGCTTACGAC
>Ga0075029_100000029_pt1 | contig 56325 bp, 56 predicted proteins | sample LitLauG_LLR_2013_FD_71391 | JGI IMG/M metagenome (GOLD analysis project Ga0075029, IMG submission 71391) | Freshwater sediment microbial communities from North America - Little Laurel Run_MetaG_LLR_2013 | ecosystem: Environmental > Aquatic > Freshwater > Creek > Sediment | place: USA... | reverse complement strand
TGGCGGCGGCGAGCGCCCTGGACAGCGTGCGCAACGAAGTTCGGGTTGGACAGAAGCCGACGGTCGATCTGCTGGATGCAGAGCGCGAGGCGCTGGCGGCGAAATACGCCTTGGTGATCGCGCGCGGTCAACAGGTCATCGACGCCTATCGCCTGAATGCGCTGGTCGACCGCGAGTAAGGCCGGCCCCAACCGTCCCTATGTCCCAAGCCCCAGCACCTTGCGGGCGTTGTCGCGAAGAAATTTCGGCCAGACCTCGTCCTTGAATGGCACGCTGCGCATGTCCGTCATGATGCGCTCAAGCGATAGGCCCATCGGGAAATAGCCGGCGTAGATGATCTTGTCCGCGCCGCGAGTGTTGGCGTAGCGCACGATGGCCTCGGGATAGTGCTTCGGCGCGAAGGCCGAGGTGGAGTAGTAGAGGTTGGGCCACTTCAGCATGAGCTTGATGGCCAGGTCTTCCCAAGGCTCGCAGCCGTGGCGGGTGACGAACACCAGTTCCGGAAAATCGTACATCACCTGGTCGATGAGACGCACCTCCTGGGGCCACATCGGGAACCGTGGGCCTGGTACGCCGGCGCAGGAGAAGATCGGCACGCCCAGTTCCACGCACTTGGCGTAGATCGGATACATCTTGGCGTCGGCGATCCCGACCTGAGGGTTGAAGCCGGCGTTGAAGGCGCCAAACGAGCGCACGCCGAACTCCTCGAACTGGCGAACCATGTCGCGCACGCCCGCCATCCCCCGGTTGGGATCGACATGGCCCTGGGCAATGAAGCGGTCGGGATGATCCTTGAGCGCCTTGCGGCTGACTTCGCCGCCGACGCCAATCAGACCGATCTCGACGCCAAAGCGGTCCATCTCGTGCAGGGTGACCGAGATCGGATCGCCCGAGCCGTAGAGCTCCTTAGGAACATTCTTGAACATATATTCGACCGGGAAGTCGAAGTCCCTGGAACCGTCCTTCAATTGGTCGCGGATGAAGTCGTACATTTTGAAATCGTCGGCCGGAAAGCCGATCATCGTGTCGACGATGCCAATTCCCGTGGGCATGGCCATGGCGATCAGGCTCCTCGCAGGGCGGTGTGAAACAGATAGCAGCCGCTGTCCCGGGGGATCTGATCCCGCGGCAAGGGCGCATTCACCTGGTCGGGCGTGGGACCGTATTTCGCGGCGAGCGGGCGTAGTTTCTCCAGATCGAAATTGTAGAGCGCCGCGGCGTTCTCGCCAAAAAGCTTGCGCCGCCGCCCATCGCTCACATCGGCGAAGGTAAGACGCAGAGACTCCAGATTATAGGGGAAGGTGCCTTCGATGTGGGGATAGTCATTGCCCCACAGAATTCTGTCCTCGCCGACCAGATCGATGCCGTCGAGCTCGGCCTTGCTTGGGAAGCTCGCCCCGTACCAGCAGTTCTTCGCGGCATAGACGCTGGGTGGCTCCTTCAGGACCCATTGCATATCCTTGTAGTTCATCTCGCCGATGCCGCCGGCCATGAAGCCCATGTGGATGCGGTCCAACTGATCGAGCATGGGCTTTACCCAGGCGCAGCCGGATTCGGTGAGGATGTATTTCAGCCTGGGAAACTTCTCGAACGCGCCGCTCATCAGCAGGTGGCGGAAGCCGGCCTGGCAGTAGAAGGTGACTTCGCTGATCCAGAGCGCCTCGGGCACCGGCCCTTCGCCGTAGTTGGGCGATCCCTGGCCTGAATGCTGGTTGATCACCAATCCATGATCCTGAATCGCCGCCAGGACCCGGTCCCACGCGGGATCGTAAAGCGGCTTGAGCCAGGTGCAGTCGGGCGGGATGAGGGGCAGCAGCACGCCGCCGCGAAGGCCGGCCTTGCCGATGAACTCGATGTCCTTGACCGCCTCTTCCAGATCATTGGGCAGGATAAGGCCGATGCCCGCGCGGCGGACGGGATCCTCGGCGCAGAAGTCCGCCAACCAGCGATTGTGCGCGCGGATCCCCGCCAAGGCGCGAGTGAAATGCTCCGGTCGTGGAGGCTGGGCGGTGACGATGCTCTTGGCGAAGAAGGGCGGCACCGTGTTGGGAAACACCACTTCGCCGACGACGCCCTGGCTGTTCTGATCCTCGGTGCGGATCTCCAGGTCCCAGTTGCGCTTTTTTCGCCGACCGAAATGCTCGACGTCCGGATTCACATAGCCGCCGCGCCAGTCGTCGAAGGCCTGGCGCCAGTCGGGGTCGAGGTATTCACGGTACTGGGCGTGGCTGCCCCCGGCGTGGGTGTCGGCGGTGATGAGGATATAGGGCTCGTTCGACACGTTTCGCTCCCGCTCACGATTAGGTTCCGACGTTATGCGCAAGCGCGCGCGCCGTCATCGAACAATTTGTTCCGCGCCGCGGCCGTCGGGCGCAAACTTGCGCGGGCTAGCCCAGAGTCGACGTCAAGGCCGGGGCCAGGTCTCCGCGGTCGGCGACGTTCACGTCAGCGAGGTCCAGCCACCCCGCCATGTCGCGCAGCTGGCTGGCGAGGGCGTCCGCCGCGTCGTCGCGGTCGGCGCCGGGCTCCAGGTGGGTGGCAAGTACGCGCAGCACCCCCGCCTGGCGATCGGCCTTCAGGTCGACGCGGGCGACGATGGCGTCGCCCAGCAGCAGGGGCAGCACGTAGTACCCATGTTCGCGCTTGTGCGCCGGGGTGTAGATTTCGAGCCGGATGCGCGCGCCAAAGAGGCGCTCGGCGCGATCGCGACACCAGATCAGGTTGTCGAACGGCGAGAGGAGCGCCGCCGCGGTGGATCGGGACGCGCGGGCGCCGGGAATCATATAGGCGTCTTTCGACCAGCCGCGCACCTTCGCGCGCAGCAGGGCGCCCGCCTCGACAAGTTCATTGAGGCGCTCGCCAATGCCTTGGGCCGGCAGGCGGAAATAATCCCGCAGGTCGCTCGCCGTGGCGACGCCCAGGGCCTTGGCCGATAGCCTGAGCAACTCGCGGTGGGCCTCGTCTTCGCTTGGCGTCGGCGCGTCGATCACGGATTGCGGCAAGACGCGTTCGGTCAGGTCGTAAACCCGCTCGAACCCTCGCCGGGTGCGCGTGGTGATGTCGCCGGCCCAGAAAAGCCACTCCAGGGCGCGTTTTCCGTCGGACCAGTTCCACCAACCCGCCTGGCGCGGCGCCGTGGCGAAATCCCCGCCCGTCACCGGCCCTTCGGCTTCGATGCGTCGGAGCACCTCAGCGATGTAGTCTGCCCTGGCGCGGCCAAAGTGGGCAAGTCCGCTCCAGGTCTCACCGTGACGCGCACGATTCATGCGCCAGCGAAACAGGGGCTGGCTGGCGATCGGCATCAGCGAGGCCTCGTGTCCCCAGTATTCGAACAGTTTTGGCCGTTGGCCCCAGGCCAGGGTCTCCAGGCCCTCGCGACGATAGGGGCCCAGGCGCGAAAACGCGGGCAGATAGTGGCTGCGGGCCAGGACGTTCACAGAGTCGATCTGCAGCACGCCCAGGTCATCGACCAGGCGCGCAAGTCGTCCGGTGGTCGGGGTGGTTCGAGCGCGGCGAGCGGTGAAACCCTGGGCCGCGATGGCTATGCGTCGCGCCTGGCCGGCGGAAAGCCCGACCTCAGGCGTCGACAACGGCCAGGGTCTGATTGGGGTGGGCGACGTACCAGTTCATGCCGTCGACCAACTCGCGCCAGGCGGCGGTCATGGCGTCGGTCCATTTGGCGCCCAGACACTCGCGCAGGGTGTCCGCGACCGTCTGGAAGAAGATGCCAAACACCTCCGGCGGCACGCCATAGCCGTCATGGGTGACCACCTCGCACTGGATCATCTGGGCGGCGTAGGCGCGGCGATCGATGTAGTCCAGGATCATCTCGAATACGCGCGCCAGCATTTCGCCACGCACGGCGCCGTTGGTGTCCCGCACGAACAAGGCTTCCATTTCCGGGTGCGCCGCGAAGAGATTGGCGTAGACCCGCGGCGTCAGGTCGCCACCGAGTTCGCCGGCGAGTTCAAGGGTGTGCTCGATTTGCGCTGCGTCCATGCCGCCACCCCTATCCCACGATCAGACTCCGGCGGCGACCATAGGCGCCCCTGCCTTCGTGTTCAACCGATCGACGGCGTGGAGCGGGCGGGAATCGAAACGGCCCGCGACGTTGGCGACGTCGCGGGCCGTAAACCGACCACCATCACATGGAGATCAAAAGGGCGTCTCCTCCCAGAAACGCACAAGAGCCGAACCACGTCGTGGGCTCGTTACATCTTGGTAATCCCAAAAAGGGTCAAAAATGGTCGTTCGTCAACTACTATGATCGCCGGTGGGCAAAAAACTTGCGTGAAATTCGCTTTACGGCGTCACGGATAACCGCGTGGCCGAGGCGAGACGGTCCGCCGCGGGACACTCCGGCGAGAAGACGTACGCCGGCTGCTCGACCGTCACCGGGCCGACGCCCGCGGCGGCCAGGGCCTGGGCGGCGGCGAAGATGTCCCGGCGGGAAATCAGCGCGCCCTGCGTTCGGGCTTCAGGATCCAGGGACGCGATTCCCGCCAGGGCCGCCCGCGCCTGATGGTCCTGCCCGATCGGCCAGACCAGGCCCGCGACTGTCTTGGCGCGCGCGCGCGCCTCGAAAATGGACAGCATCTGGCGGCAGACGGCGAGTTGCTGGGAAGTCCAGGTCGCGGTCAGGGCCGCCGAGAGTTGAGCCTGGCTTTTCAAGATCAGTCCATCGGACAGAATTTTCAGACCGTTGGCGACGAGGGTGGCCCCGGTGGTGGTGATGTCGACGACCAGCTCCGCGGCGCCGGCTGCCGGGGCGCCCTCCGTCGCGCCGCCCGACTCGACGATGCGATAGTCGGCGAGGCCATGCTTGGCGAAAAAGGCGCGGGTCTGAACCAGGTATTTCGTCGCGACGCGCATGCGGCGGCCCGTCCGGGCCAGATAAAGGTGCGCCACATCATCGACGTCGGCCATGGTGTCCACGTCGACCCAGCTCTTTGGCGCGGCGACCACGAGATCGGCGCGGCCGAAGCCAAGGGCGGCCAGAAGCTGAATTCGCGACTCCGAACCCTCGCCGGTCTCGCGGAGCAGGTCCTCGCCGGTGATCCCCAGGTGGATCTCGCCGGCGCTCAGGGCCGCCGCGATATCCGCGGCCGAGGCCAGGCGGACCTGAACGGTGTCGAAGCCATCGAGCGCCGCGGAATAGCCACGCGCGCCGCCGGCCATGCGCAGGTTGAGGCCACAGTCCGACAGCCAGGCCTCGACCTGCTCCTTCAGGCGACCCTTGGACGGGATCGCGATGATCAGGGGCCCGCTCACGCCGCCGCTTCCTTCCAGGCTCTACCGGGCCGCACCATGCAGCCGACCGCGCCCACGGACGCCTTGGCGCCCAGTCTGGCGAACAGTCCGTCATAGCGCCCGCCGCCCGCAACCGGCCGAGCCTCACCCAGGGCCTGACTGCGAACCTCGAAGACCACGCCATCGTAGTAGCCAAAGGCTCGCCCGAAGGCGGCCGAAAACCGCATCCGCTCGCGTGGGGCGCCGGCGGTCTCAAGCGCCGTCAGACGCCGCGCCCAGTCGGAGATCAAGGCCTTGATCGCCGAGGCGCCGACGCCCGCCAGGGCTTCAATCTGGCGGAGGCAGGCCTCCGGTTCTCCGGAGATGCCGAGAAATTGACGGATCAGGCCGCTTTGATCGGCGCTCAGGCGGGGGGACGCCGCCAAGTGGGCGCGCTCGGCCAGTCGGTGGACGATTTCGCCGGCGCCACGGCCGCCCACGGGCTCGACGCCCGACAGGGCCCAGATCTCTTCCAGCACGCCGACGGCTTCCTGCTCGGAGAGACTGGAGAGGAGTTTGGACAGATGTCCGCCGCCATTCGATGGCGCGGCCGCCGGACGCTCGGCCGCCGCCAGCTCCATGTTCAGGCGGCGTGGGCTGGACACCGCGCGCTTGAGCCGGGCGGTCAGCGGGGCGGCCAGGCCCAGGCCGTCAACGAATGCGCCGAACAGGCTGACGTCGCCCATCAACAAGGTGAGGTCATCCCGCCCGCCGGCGAGGGCCGATCGCCAGGCCAGGGCCGCCATCTCGGCGTCGGCCAGAGCCGTGTCGTTCGCTTCGAAGGCTTCAAGGCCCACTTGCGGAAACTCCTCGGGGCGGTCGACTCCGCGCGGCGCGACGCGAAACGCGTGGCCGCTATAGAAATATCGGCCGCTGGGCCGGCCGCTCTCGATGTGCGCGCGCAGGGCCGGGACGGTGAAGTCCGGGCGCAGGCACGCTTCGGGGCCGTCGCCCTGCACCACAAACAGACGCTCGCGCATCGTTTCGCCGGCGAGATCCAGCAGCAGGCCCAGCGGTTGCAGAATCGGCGCGTCCAGGCTGATCGCTTCCGCCTCCAGGAACGGCGCCTGGATCGCGGCGAATACCTCGGTGGGGATCGGCGGTTCGAGCTTCACCCGTCGGCCTCCAGGATCGCGCGAACCTTGGCGACGAGTTCGGAGCGGGGGGCCGTGAACTGTCCGGGACGGTCGGCGCGCCAGGCCTGGTTGTCGCTCACCTGACTGGCCAGGGCCCGTCCGAGGTCGAGATCCTTGATGGTCACCGCCCCGGCGGCGATCTCATCGCCGCCGACGATCACCGCCGCCGGCGACAGCCGACGATCCGCGTATTTCATCTGCGCGCGCATCCCCGACGCGCCCAGGTAGACTTCGGCGGCGATGCCGGCGTCGCGCAACTCTCCGGCCATGGCCATGTAGTCGCCCATCAGTGACGTATCCAGGGCCAGGATCACCACCGGACCCCGCGCCCGCTTCGCGGCGACGCCCGAGGCCGCCAGGGCGGCGGCCAACCTGGAGACGCCAAAGGAAAAGCCGGTCGCCGGGGTTCTCTGGCCGGTAAAGCGCGCCACCAGATCATCGTAACGGCCGCCGCCGCCGATCGAGCCGAACCGCATCGGCTCGCCGTGGTCCCCGACGATCTCCAGCAGGATTTCGGCCTCGAAAACCGCGCCGGTGTAATATTCCAGGCCCCTGACCACCGCCGGCTCGAAAAGCGCCTGATCCTCGCCGACGCCGAGGTTGGCGAGCGCCGCGCCTATGCGCGCCAGCTCCTCAAGTCCCTCGTCGCCTTCCGCCGAACCGCCGATTACCCGCGAGAGACGGTCCAGCGTCTCCGCGCGCGTCGCGCAGCCGGCCTGGACGAAGGCCAGGACCGAATCGATCGCGCCGCTGGCGATACGTGCGCCAGGCGTGAAGGCGCCGCTTTCATCCTTGCGGCCCGCGCCGAGCAGGGCCGTCACGCCCGCGATCCCCAGCCGGTCGAGCTTGTCCACCGCGCGCAGGACAGCCAGCTTCTGGCCTGGATCGGTGACGCCCGCGGCCGTCAGAAGGCCATTGAGCAGCTTGCGGTTGTTGATGCGCAGCGCATAGGCGGACCGCGGGAGACCGGCGGCGGCGTAACCCGCCACGGCCATGGCGATGATCTCGGCGTCCGCTTCAGGCCGGTCCGAGCCCACCGTGTCGGCGTCGCACTGGATGAACTCCCGGTAGCGGCCGGGGCCGGGCTTTTCGTTGCGCCAGACCGGTCCATAGGCGTAGCGGCGAAAGGGCTTGGGCAGACCCTCGCTATGTTCGGCCACGAACCGGGCCAGCGGCGCGGTCAGATCGTAGCGCAAAGCCATCCACTGCTCGTCGTCGTCGCGCAGGGCGAAGACCCCCTCGTTGGGGCGGTCAGCGTCGGGGAGAAACTTGCCCAGGGCGTCGGCGTACTCAAACGCGCCGGTGTCCAGATGTTCGAAGCCGTAGGATTCATAAACGCGCGACACCGCCGTCAGAATCGCCCGTTCGGCCGTCAGGGCGTCGGCGCGGCGATCCTGGAACCCGCGCGGGGTCCGCGCCTTGGGTCTGTTGGCGGCGTCATCTGTCATGGGCGGGCGCTTATCGGGTCGGGGCGATGGGAGCAAGGCGCCGGGGCGCCGCTTCAGCCGACCCGCGCGGCGCGGTGGATCGCCTCAACGACCACGGTCGGGGTCAGAAACTGGGGGAGCGCCTCGGGTGTCGGCGCGTCCACGCCATAGACAAGGTACAAGGGTACGCCGATGCGGCCCTGGTCGGCCAGGGCCTTGGCGATGGCGCCGTCGCGGTTGGTCCAGTCCGCGACCAGGTAGACCGCGCCGGTGCGGGCGAAGGCTTGCGCGACTTCGGGTGTGGAGAACGCGACGCGCTCGTTGACCTGACAGGTCACACACCAGGCCGCGGTGAAGTTGACGAACACCGGCCGGTGCTGGGCGCGAAGGGCTGCGACGCGGTCCGCGCTCCAGGGCTGCGCCGTTACGCCGCCGACCGATCCGCCGACCCGTCCTGCGGCCGCGGCGTCGTAAGGCGCCAGGGCGAAGACCCCGCCCAGTCCGAGCAAGGCCAGGGTTCCGATCATCAGGGCGAGGTAGACGCGATCGCCCCGGACCATGCCGCGGCGTTGCCCCATGCCGAACAGCCAGGCGGCCAGGGCGATCAGCACCGCGGCGATGAAGAGACGGGCCAGGCCCGCAGGATCTGTCTGTTGCGAAAGCACCCAGGCCAGCCATGCCGCGGCCCCGTACATCGGGAAGGCGAGCGCCTTGCGGAACACGTCCATCCAAGGACCGGGCCGCGGCAAACGCCGGATCAAACCTGGACTGAATGACAGGATCGCGAATGGCGCGGCGAACCCGAGACCCAGGGCGACAAAGACCGTGAGGGCGACGGGCGCCGGCTGGGTCAGGGCGAAACCCAGCGCCGGGCCCATGAACGGCGCCGTGCAGGGCGCGGCGACGACGACCGCCAGAACGCCAGTCGCCGCGGAGCCGATCAGGCCGCCGCGGGCGGCGAGGCGCGCGCCCCACCCCTGGGCCGAGGCGCCGATCTCGAACAGGCCCGAGAGATTCAGAGCCGCGGCCAGCATGACCAATGACAGGCCCGCGACCACAATCGGCGATTGCAGCTGGAAGCCCCAGCCGATCGCCGATCCGGCGCCGCGCGCCGCCAGCACGACCGTGGCAAGGGTGAGGAAGCTGACGAGCACGCCGCCGACGAACGCCAGGGCCTGCGCCCGGGCGCGGGCGGCCTCGTCGGCGTGCCCGGCCAGGGCGGCGGCCTTCATGGACAGGATCGGAAAGACGCAGGGCATGACATTGAGGATCAGCCCGCCCAGGAACGCCGCGCCGAGCACGAGCAGCAGATTGAGGACGCCGCCGTCGCTGAGGCCGCCCGATCCCGGCGGCGGGTCGCCAGGGCTGGCGGCGATGTCAAAGGCCTGACCATCGACAACCAGGGCGCCGGCCACGGCGCTGGCGGATCGCGCGCCTTTCGGCGTGAGGAGAGTCAGGGTCAGACCCCGCGGCCCCCGCTCCACGGTCTGGGGCTTGGCGTGATCGATCAGGGTTTCGGAATAGGGATAGAAATAGGCGTCGCGCGGCGCCACGCCCGACAGAGCCGCGCCGGCGATCGAGAGCTTCATCCCCCCGGACGCCGGCCGGAACGTGGCGGAGAGCGCGGCCGCCTTCGGCGCGCTGGCCAGGGCGCGGTCGACATCGGCGGCCTGGGGGCTCGGCGCGGGCGTGCTGACGATGGGCAGGGTCAAGGCGACATCGGCGTGACCCGGCACGCAGACGTCGGCGCAGACGAGGTAATCCACCGACGCCGCCACCGAGGCCGTATCGCCGACGCGGGCGCCGGAGGGAACGGTCAACGGCACGGGCAGGACGGCCCGGCCCTCGTAGCCGTAATTCATGATCGGCCCGACGGGCAGCCGTCCCGGCGCCGGCCAGCGGATCGGTCCGGCCTGCCAGCCAGCCGGGAGCTTCCAGGTGAGCTTTGTCGCCTCGCCCGCGTCTCCGGGATTGAGCCAGTAGGTGTGCCAGCCCTTGTCGGCGGTGATGTCCGCCGCCAGCCACACCGTCGAGCCAGGGGCCGCGCCGTTGGTTCGGGCGATGAGCCTCGCCGAGGCGTGCGGGTTGGGCTCGCCCTGGGCGCGCGCGACGCCGAACATGGCGATCGACATGGCCAGGCAAAGTAGGACGAGGCGTTTCATCGGCTCTCTATTACGCTTTCCAAGGCTTGGTGGTAACGCCAGTTCGCGGGAGGCCCGACTCGGCGCGGCCCAAGTCAGGAGTCCATTTTGCCTCCATCCTTTGACGATCTTCAGGTTGGCGCCGTCACGCCGCTGGGAACCACCGTGGTCGACCGGGCGGCTTTGGAGACCTTCCTCGCCGCCTTCGCCCCGGACTGGCCGATCGAGCGCGGCGCGCCGGACGCCATGGTGTTCGCGATCTGGGCCAAGCTGGACGCCGACTCCGGTCGCGGCACGGCGCGGACCAAGCACGTCGGTGTCGACGCGCTGCGTTGGGCGCGAAACCCGCCGGCCGGGGAACTGATCCGCGGCCGCATGACCATCATGGGCAAGGATCCCGTGGGCGACGACAAGGGCATCGTCATCGCGCAGCATGACTTGCTGGACGAAGCCGGGCGGCTGGTGTTTTCCTGCCTCACCCGCAGCGTCTACGCCCGATAACGCCCGCCGCCTAGTTCAGGTTCGCGGGCTGCGCGCCGGGATTCTGGCGGGCCATGGCGATCGCCAGCATGCGATCCCAGCCGGCCAGGGATGTCAGGTGCGCGTAGATCTGCGCCAGGGCGCCGGTGTCGAACAGGTTGCGCAGCTTGTCGTCCGGCAGGGCTTTGAGCTTCTCTTCGGAGACCGCGAAATATTCAGCGACGTCCTGCGGCTGGCCCGGCGTGCCGTCCGCCAGGGTCGGGGTGAACGTGGTCTTGCGGGTCTCGAACAGGTCCAGCTCCGTCAGGAGCGCGATGAAGGACTCTGTCCGCCGCAGCTCGATCTCATAGTCGTTGCAAAACTGGATGCAGTTCTTGGTGTAGTCGGTGGGCTGGCCCGCGGGGTCGAAAAACGGCAGATCCGGCAGATCGCCGAGCATGGCGGCGTCCCGGTCGATGCAGACGATGTGCTGCTGGTTGGCGTCGTCGTTGGCCAGGACGAACGGGTAGCGGCGGATGTAGGCCGGGACATAGACCCCGACCTCGAAGTAGCCATTGGGCTGCAAGAACATGTTGGCGTCGCCGGCGACGCCGGTGACGGCCAGGGGCTGGTGGCGATCGCCGGCGAAGATGATCGGATAGCTGAGCGCCGCCAGGGTGAACTCAGTGACGGTGAGCGGCACCGCCTGGGCGGCGGCGGCGAAGGCGAAGGGCTTGTCGATCCGGCGCAGGCCGAGCTTGCCGTGAACCTCCACGCTGAGGGGCTCGGGGCGGTTATAGAACAGCACATTGCCCTGAAGCGGGCCGGCGGTGGGCGCGGCGGTATCGGTCATCGAGGGGTCCAAGATCGTGTTGGTGGAGAGCGCGTCGCCGGCGGTTTGGGCGGCGCCTCGTTTGGCGCGCGCTTCTAACCGATCCACCCCGGTGCGGCAATGTCGGCCGCCTTGGCTTTTCGATGCGAGCCGATTCGGCATACCCTGCCGGCATGGCTGAATTCCCCGAGTCATCCGCGCACGACAATGTCCCCAGCACCTTGGTGGCGGGGGTGACGATTATCGCGGTCATTGTCGTCGCCGCGGCCTGTTACGCGCTGCGCGAGGTGATCAGTCCGTTCCTGATGGCGGTGTTTCTGCTGTTGGCGATCGGCGGCTTCGAGGGGTTCCTGGCCCGTCGCACGCCCCTGCCGCACGACGCCGCGCTGCCGGTGGCGATCCTGCTGGTGCTGGCGCTGTTTGGCCTCTCGATCTGGCTGATCATCGAAAACAGCGCCCATATCGTCGCCGAATCGGGCGCCTACGCCGACCGGCTGGATGGCCTGCTCAAGATGGCGGCCGATAAGATGGGCCTGCAGGCCGCGCCGACGATCGATGGCCTGTTTCACCAGCTGGACCCGGGCAAATACGCCGCGACGGTCGCCGCCGAAGTCGGCCATCTGGCCGAGGGCACCTTCCTGGTGCTGATTTACCTCGGCTTCATGTTGGCCTCGCGGGTCGGCTTTGGTCACAAACTGAACGAGCTCTTTCCCGGCGAGCGCCACGACGAGGCCCTGGCGGTGATCGCGCGCATTCAGAACGGCGTCGAAGGCTATGTGAGCGTTCAGACCCTGGCGGGCGTCATCATCGCCCTTGGTTCGGCGATGATCATGGCCATCGCCGGCCTCAGCCATATCTGGTTCTGGGCGTTCCTGATTTTTCTCGCCAATTATATTCCGGTTTTCGGGGTCGCGATCGGGGTGCTGCTGCCCACGCTGTTCGGCCTCGTCGAACTCGACGCCATCTGGAAGGCGGTGCTCATCTTCGTGGGCATGGAGGCGGTTCACTTCGTCACCAGCCATGTGCTGCTGCCGCGCATGCAGGGCCGGAGCCTGAACATCGACCCGTTGATCGTCCTGCTGTCCCTGGCGTTCTGGGGCGCGATATTCGGAGCCGCTGGCGCCTTTCTCTCGACACCCCTGACCGTGATCGTGATGGTGATCTGCGCGGAGATTCCGGGGGCCCGCGCGGTAGCGGTTCTGCTGTCCGGCGACGGCAAGCCGGGCGCGGCGCGCTAAGCCGTTCGACACCCAACCAAGAGCGCGACTGTAATCGCCGGTTGACCTCGCCGCGCCTGCCGGGTCTGGATGGCCTGAATGCGGCGCCATCGCCCCACCCCATGGAGGTTTCGAATGAGTTTTCCCTTGCCCAATGATTCCAACGATCTGACCGGCCAGGTGGCCCTGGTCACCGGCGCCTCATCAGGTCTGGGCCATCGGTTCGCCAAGGTGCTCGCCGCCCGCGGCGCCAAGGTGGCCGTGACCGCGCGCCGCAAGGCAAAGCTCGACGCCCTGGTGGCCGAGATCAAGGCGGCCGGCGGCGAGGCCGAGGCCTTCGCCCTGGATGTCACCAATCCCGAGGACCTGATCGCGGTCGTGGAGCGGGTGGAAAAGGCTCTTGGCCTCGTGACGATCCTGATCAACAACGCCGGCATTCCCGACGCCCAACGCGCGCACAAGATGTCGCTGGAGCTGATCAATCAGGTGTTCGACACCAATCTGCGCGGACCCTACATACTCTCCTGCGAAGTGGCCCGGCGCCTGATCGCGGCTAAGTCAGGGGGCCGCATGGTCAATATCTCGTCCATGGCCGCCTTCAGCTACGGCGGCGGCGGCGCGGCGCTCTACGCCACCACCAAGGGCGGCATCGCCCGGATGACCGAGGCCCTGGCGGTGGAATGGGCGCGGTTCGGCATCAATGTGAACGGCATCGCCCCCGGCGCTTTCAGCTCCGAAATGATGGATGGCATGCTTGAGCGCGTCGGCGACATCACCAAGGGCTTTCCCCGCCCCCGTATGGGCGATCCGGCTCAGCTCGACAGCACGCTGCTTTATCTGGTGTCCCCGGCCTCGGACTTCGTCACCGGCACGGTGATCAAGGTCGACGACGTGCAGGGCGGGCGGTAGGCCTCGCCGGGATGGGTCGCGCAGACGGCGCGAAAGCCATCAGATCGGCGACCTGTCAGGTCACGAGGATTTTGGATTGCCAGCTCTAGCTCCCCATACGGGGTTCGATGAGTTTTGATCGGCTGATCGTGATCGGTACGTTCTAAGCGCCGCGAGGAACCTATTCCCGTTGTCGGACGTTACCCATCCGTCGATGCATTTTCGGCGAGGTCACGTTGGTCTCTGGTGACGGACGGGGAGTCGGGCTTGGACGTGTGGCGCGTAAAGCGAGTTAACGGCGACCGCATCGGCGATAGCATCGCCCTCGCGGCGCTCGCCGGCGATCCACGGATCGTGGATTTCGACAACGGCGAGCAGCGACAATGAGCCAGCCAGGCGCATTCCCGCTGACGGGCGCCGCCACTCTGAGGCGAGCTCCAAACCCCGAAACGAGGATTGGCACGGCCAAAGCCGAGCCACTGCCGTTGGTTATTCGCACCGCGGCCGATGTTCGCGCCCTGAGGTCCGCCCCACGCGGTGTCCGCCGGCTGCCACGCGATGGTCCGGTCGTTGAGATCGTCGCGCTTGACGAGGTCGCGCGACATCGGTTTCGCCGCGATATTCGGGCCTATATACGCGCCTGCGGCTGCGGCGCTGGAGCTTCGGTGTTTTTGGCGGCCGTCATCGCCGATCTCGCCTGGATCGCGCATTTCAGCATGGCAGGCGCCTGGAGCGCCACGATAACCGCGCTGGTGGCGGGCCTGCCCATCGCGCTCATTTTGACATTCGCCGCGAAGGTCGCGGCCTTGGGGGTTTCGCGTTGGCGGTTTGACCGTCAGTGCGCCGGCGTTCTCGACAAGCTTTCACGCCACGAGGCGGCTGAAAACAACCAGTGAGGCAGTCATGGCCTGTAGAGTTTGGGTCGACCAGGGGCACTCCGAGTGTGAGTCCTGGGCGGACGAAATCAGCGGTGATTGTACGTCCTGGCGAGACGAGGGAACCAGTCAGTGCTCGCAGTGGGCCGATCAGGGCTCGAACCAGTGTTCCCAATGGAAGGATGAGGGCCAGAATCAGTGCAGCCAATGGGCGGACGAAGGCCACAACAACTGTTGCGACTGGTGGCCGTGCTCATGGGCGTGCGATGCTTTCTATTGGGTCGCGAATTGGGTCTGCCAGGGATGGTACTGGGTCGCCAACCTGGTCTGCCAAGCATGGTACTGGCTCGCGAAATGGGTTTGCATCGCGTGGTATTGGGTCGCGGATCTGGTCTGTCAGGCCTTCTCGTTCTTAGTGAAATTCATCTGCCTCGTCTGGTCGTGGGTGGCCAAACTGGTCTGCCTGGTTTGGGATGGCGTCCGCTGCGCTCTGACCTCGCTATTTGGACATCCCGGCCGCAGCCGCTCGCCGATCAAGCATGTCTTTGTATTGATGTTGGAAAATCGGGCGTTCGATCACATGCTCGGATTCTCGGGTTTGACTGGCGTGGATGCTCTGTCCGGCGACCCAAGAGGGATCAACAGCGCCGCGGCGGCCGGCTCTTTCAACTGGGTCGATCCAACCAACCCTGTGCAGCAGGTCTTCGCCGGAACTGAAGCTGATTTCAAATTGAATAAGCCGCCCGATGTCGACCCTGGCCACGAGTTCAAGAACGCCTTGATGGCGCTGTGCGGCCCGGGGGCGACCTATCCGCGCGGCGGGCCTTACCCGACGATCAACAACTCGGGGTTTATTGTCAATTACGCGAAGACACCCGAGCTTGCGGCCTCGGGCGATGCGCCGCCGGTGGATCCGACCAAAATCATGAAGTGCTATTCTCCCGAGCGGATTCGGGTGCTGAGCGCTCTGGCGTCAAATTTCGCGGTCTGCGACGCTTGGTTTTCCTCCTTGCCCGGACCGACATGGCCCAATCGCTTCTTCATGCACGCCGCGTCGTCTGGTGGACTCGACGACAGCCCATCGGGACTGCAGTCGTTCGGCAACGTGGCCTTCGACGGTTATCGCTTTCAGAACGGAACGATCTTCGATCGTCTGGATGACGCCTGCATTGAATGGCGTGTCTTCTCCGGCGATCACTTTCCCGTGACGCTCGCGCTGAGCGGAATGACGATCAATGAGTTGCAGGGCCGCCTGCATAACTTCGATGACTTTGCCGAAGCTGTGAACGACCCGGAATTTTCGACGGCCTATACGTTCATTGAGCCGGACTATGGGGCCGACCTGCCACCAAGCGCGCAGGACTTCACGTGTGGCAACTCGCAGCACCCGCTTGACGACGTCACGCGAGGCGAGCGCCTGATCAAGACCGTTTATGAGACGATCCGCAATTCTCCCCACTGGAACTCCAGCCTGTTGCTGGTGACCTATGATGAGCACGGAGGGTTCTACGACCACGTACCCCCTCCGGCCGCGACGCCGCCCGGCGACGACATCACCGATGAGGATAACGATCACAACGGCTTCGCCTTCGACCAACTGGGCGTACGCGTACCCGCAGTGGTTGTCTCGCCGCTTATCGCCGCCGGCGTCATCGACGGGACGGTGTACGACCACACCTCGCTGTTGGCGACGGTGGAGCAAATGTTCGGACTCCCGCCGCTGACCCGACGCGACGCGAGCGCCAATACCCTGTCCCACCTATTCACGCTTTCGAACCCGCGTGCGGATGCACCGACGTCCCTGCCCGAACCCGCCGAGTCGGGCTTCCATTGCGATGACGATCCGAGTGTGAATGGCGCGGCGCGAGACAGCGCGCGGCTGTCTTTCGACTGGCGCCAAGATCGCACTCCCATCGGACCGAGCCTACGCGGCTTTCTGGAATTGGCGCTCCTTAAGGCTCTGGCCGCCACGCGTGGTCGAGATCGACGCCAGATTCGCAAGGAATACATAGCGGCACAAACGCGCGGCGGCGCCCGTCATTTCATCCACAAGACCGGGCAATTGACGAACGATCTACGGGCGAGCGTGGTGAGACGACGCGTGGCCCCGCTGGCGGGATTCTTCACCCGACCGCCGCGACTTAAATGGCCGAAGGACCCCGTGAACCACTACGTCAACCCTCGCGTGCAAGAGTGAACCTGCCTGGGTCAGCCGGGCCGGTTCTTGACCAGGTCGTCCACCACAGCTGGATCGGCCAGGGTGCTGGTGTCGCCCAGATTGGCGATATCGCCCTCGGCCACCTTGCGCAGGATGCGGCGCATGATCTTGCCCGAGCGCGTCTTGGGCAGGCCCGGCGCCCATTGGATGACGTCGGGCGCGGCGAACGGTCCGATTTCGCGACGGACCCATTGGATCAGCGTCTTGCGCAGATCTTCACTGGGGGCGTGATCGGCCGTGAGGGTGACGTAGGCGTAGATGCCCTGTCCCTTGATGTCGTGCGGGAAGCCGACCACCGCCGCCTCGGCCACGGTGCTGTGGGCGACCAAGGCGCTTTCGATTTCGGCCGTGCCCAGGCGGTGGCCCGACACGTTGATCACGTCGTCCACGCGCCCGGTGATCCAGTAGTAGCCGTCCTCGTCGCGGCGACAGCCGTCGCCGGTGAAGTACTTGCCGGGATAGGTGGTGAAATAGGTCGTCACGAACCGTTCATGGTCGCCGAAGACGGTGCGCATCTGCCCAGGCCAACTGTCGGTGATGCAGAGATTGCCGCTGACCGCGCCCTCGAGCACCTGGCCTTCGGCGTCGACCAGTTGCAGCTTGACCCCGGGCAGCGGCTTGGTGGCCGAGCCCGGCTTTAGCGGGGTGGCGCCGGGCAGGGGGGAAACCAGGCAGGCGCCGGTCTCGGTCTGCCACCAGGTGTCGACGATCGGGCAGCGGCCCTCGCCGACCACGCGATGGTACCAGAGCCAGGCCTCGGGATTGATCGGTTCGCCGACCGAGCCCAAGAGGCGCAGGGACGCGCGGGACGTGGACTTCACGGGCCCCTCGCCCTCGCGCATCAGGGCGCGCAGCGCGGTGGGCGCGGTATAGAAAATCTCCACCTGGTGCTTGTCGATCACCTGCCAGAACCGGCTGGAGGTGGGGTGATTGGGCACGCCCTCGAAGATCAGCGTCGTCGCGCCGTTCGCCAGCGGGCCGTAGACGATATAGCTGTGGCCTGTGACCCAGCCCACGTCGGCCGTGCACCAGAAGATTTCGCCAGGGCGATAGTCGAACACCACCTCGTGGGTCCAGCTGGCCCAGACCAGGTAGCCGCCGGTGGTGTGCAGGACGCCCTTGGGCTTGCCGGTCGATCCCGAGGTGTAGAGGATGAAGAGGGGGTCCTCGGCGTTCATCGGTTCCGGCGGGCAGTCGGCTGAGACCTTGGCCGCTTCCTCGGCATAGGGGTGATCGCGGCCTTCGTGCATCAGCACCTTGGCGCCAGTGCGCTTGACCACCAGCACCGTGGTCACCTCGGGACACTGCAGCAGCGCCAGGTCGACATTCTGCTTCAACGGTACGACCCGCCCACCACGCAGGCCCTCGTCGGCGGTGATGACGAAGGTGGACTGACAGTCGAGTATCCGCCCGGCGATGGAGTCCGGGGAAAAGCCGCCGAAGATCACGCTGTGCACCGCGCCAATGCGCGCGCAGGCCAGCATGGCGTAGGCGGCCTCGGGGATCATCGGCAGATAGATCGTGACACGGTCGCCCTTCTTGACGCCCTTGGCCTTGAGCACATTGGCCATGCGGCAGACTTCGGCGTGCAACTCGCCGTAGGTGATCTTGCGGGAGTCGGCGGGATCGTCGCCCTCCCAGATGATCGCCACGTCGTTGGCGCGATGGGGCAGGTGGCGATCGATGCAGTTGGCGGAGACGTTCAGGACGCCGTCGGCATACCAGCGGATGTGAAAGTTGTCGCGGTCGTAGGAAACATCCTTGGCCTTGGTGAAGGGCTTGATCCAGTCCAGCCGCCTGGCCAGGTCGCCCCAATAGCCCTCGGGATCGCTCTCCACGCGGCTCCAGGCGGCCTCATAGGCCGCGCCATCCATGTGCGCCCGCGCCGCCCACGCCGCCGGCACCGCGAATGTCTGTCCTTCGCTCATGGTCGCTCTCCCTTGTAACGCTTGTGTGCGAAGTAATCGGACTGAGCGGGCGAAGGCAAGGCGGCGACGTGCGCGCTTGGTCGGCCACTTAGGTGAACCCGGCATGAACACGAAGATCACCTGAGGTTATGTTGGCTTGGCGTAGCCTGCGTTCAAGCTCGCGAACCGGCGAGCGGAATGAACGCAAAGGAGCGTGTCATGGAACTGAAGACCGTGATTCTTGCCGCCGCCGCATCGATCTCGCTCGCAGCCCCGGCGCTTGCGCTGGCTGACCCCGAAGGCTGGCGCGGCGGCGATGCGCCCGATCAGGGCTATCGCGGCCAATACCGAGGCTATGGCGACCAAGGCGGGCGCGATTGGCATGATCAGCAGCGCGACGAACATCGCGGCGATTGGCGCGATCATGAATACTGGGAACACCATGGGGGCTGGTGGGGTGGCGATGGCTGGCGATGGGCCTATCCCCGCCGCTGCTGGGTTGAGTATCGCGGCTACTATGAACCGGACGGTGACTATGTGAGCCGGCCGGTGAGACTCTGCCGCTAATTCGCTGGCCTAAGGGGTATGAAAGCGGGCGCTGCCCGGCCGATGCAATACCTCCCCGCGGGACATCCAGGCGAGGTCGCCGCTCTCGCCTTGATCAACGGGCTTTGGATTGAGCTGCACCAAGCGAGGGTCATCTTGATCTCGGAGCCGAAGCCGGTTGTGCGAAAAAAGCCCGCACGCGCCTTTCCGCGAGTTCTCCTTGTTATGGTACCCCGAGCCGATGACGAGTCTCCTCTGGCTGAGACAGGACCTGCGCACGCGCGACCAGCCCGCGCTGGCGGCCGCCGCCAGCAAAGGACCGGTCGTTCCGGTCTATGTGCTTGACGACGAAACGCCGGGGAGCCGGCGCATCGGCGCGGCCCAGCGGTGGTGGCTGCATCACAGCCTTCAGGCGCTCGGGGCGGACCTGCAAAGGCTAGGATCGCCGCTGGTGCTGCGGCGGGGACGATCGGCCGAGGTTCTGCGCCAGCTGGCCCTGGAGACGGGCGCGTCCGAAATCCACGCGGTGCGGCACTACGAACCCTGGTGGCGCCGCGCGGAACGGGAAGTGGCCGACACAACGCCCCTGGTGCTTCACCTTGGCAATCACCTCGTCGAGCCCGCCGCCGTCCTCAACGGCGCCGGCGAGCGCTACCGGCTGTTCACGCCGTGGTTCCGCAGGCTCATCGATATGATGCCGCCAGGCGAGCGCCTGCCGCCGCCCCAGGCCCTTGATGGGCCAAAAGCGCCGATCGATTCTGAGCGCCTGGAGGATTGGGGACTTCTGCCGACCCGGCCCAATTGGGCCATGGGGTTCGGCGCCTGGGTTCCTGGAGAAGAGGGCGCGCGGGCGGCCTTCGCCGACTTCCTGCCGAAGGTCGCCGACTATGAGACAGCGCGGAATTTCCCGTCCCGGCCAGGCGTTTCGCGGCTATCCCCGCACATTCACTTCGGCGAAATCTCGCCGCGCACCTTGTGGCGGCACGCGGTCAAGGCGGCCGGTCCCGCGGCTCGGACGTTTCTCAGCGAGATCGCCTGGCGAGAGCACGGGACCAATCTGCTCGATCAATTCAATGACTATGGCGACCGCAATGGCCGTGCGGCCTTCGACGCTTTTCCCTGGCGGACAGGCCCGGACGCGGAGGTCGATTTCCTGGCCTGGACGAAGGGGCGAACCGGCTACCCGATCGTTGACGCCGGGATGCGCGAGCTGTGGGCGACAGGCTGGATGCACAATCGCGTGCGCATGATCACCGCGTCGTTCCTGGTCAAGCACCTGCTGATCGACTGGCGCCGCGGCGAGCGATGGTTCTGGGACACCCTTGTGGACGCCGACCTGGGGGCCAACGCCATGAACTGGCAATATGTGGCGGGCACGGGCGTGGACGCCCCGGTGTTTTCCCGCATCATGGCCCCGCTCACCCAAAGCGCGAAGTTCGAGGCTGCCGACTACATTCGCCGTTGGGTTCCTGAGTTGGCCGGCCTGGGCGACACGGCGATACACGCCCCGTACCTAGATGGCGCGGCGCCGAGCAATTACCCCGCCCCGCTCGTCAGCCACGAATTCGCGCGGGCGCGCGCGCTGGCCGCCTGGGACGAGGCGCGCCGCTGAGGGGTCTCGCCGACACGCCGCACGCGCGGCGTTCAGTCCGCCACGAACCGGTAGCCGACCCCACTCTCGGTGATCAGATGTCGAGGGGACGACGGATCAGGCTCCAGCTTCTGGCGGAGGTGGCCGATGAACACCCGCAGGTATTGCACGTCGTCAGCGTTGGCCGGACCCCAGACGGCGGTCAGAAGCTGCTTGTGATTGACGACGCGGCCGCCGGCCTCTGCGAGAATGGTCAGCAGGTCATATTCCCTTGGCGACAGGCGAACCGGCTCGCCGGAACGGGTGACCAGCCGCTTGATCATGTCGATTTCGATATCACCGGCATGGATCAGGGCGCGCACCCCTTCGCGGTTCAGCCTCTGTCGCATGGCCGCGCGCAGCCGGGCGAGCAATTCGCCGACGTGAAAGGGCTTTTCGACATAGTCGACAGCGCCGAGATCGAGAGATTCGATCTTCTCCAGCTCGCGATCGCGGGCGGACAGGATGAGGATCGGACCTTCGTAGAAGGCTTGCGCCCGAGACAGGGCTTCCTTGCCATCCATGTCGGGCAGACCAAGATCGAGGATCACGGCGTCCGGCGGCTTCTGGGCGATAATCGCCAACCCGGCCGTGGCCGTTTCGGCTCTGATGGGCTCGTAGCCCGCCGCCTCCAGCGCGGGACCGAGAAACCGATGAATCTGGGAGTCATCGTCCACCACAAGGATACGAGGCCGGTGAGCGCTCACGTGGACGTCTCGGCCCGCCTGAGCTCACCCGCGCCGCGCGATTCCGGGCTCTTGGGCAGGCTGATCAACATTCGGGTGCCGCGGCCATTCAGCAGAGGACTGGCGGCGGCGATCCGTCCGCCCATCGCTTCGACGAAGCCGCGAGCGATCGACAGGCCCAGCCCAGCGCCCTTGTAGCGGTCGTTCACCATTCGGTCGGAGGGCTCATCAAGCCGGCGAAACTTCTCGAAGATGCGGTCGATCTCCGATTTGGGAATGCCGGGACCCTCGTCCTCGATGGAGATCAACACATTTCGCCGGTCCTCATAGGCCGCCACCTCGATCGTCGATCCATCGGGACTATAGGCGATGGCGTTTTCCAGAACATTGACGATCGCTTGCTCGAGTAACCCGGGATCGAGCTTGGCGAGCGCCAGGTCGGGCGGAAAATCTCGCGCCAGGTTGCGCTTCGCGAGGCGGCGCTCGACGCGCCGGATCGCCGCGCCAAGGACGTCACGGACATCCGTCCACTCCGAACGGGTTTGCAGCGCGCCGCCTTCCAGGCGGGTCATATCGAGCAGGTCCCCGACATAGCGATTGAGACGCTCGGCCTCCTCGCGAATGCTGATGAGCAGGTCGCTGGCGACGGCGGGCTTCAATGTGCCTTCGTAGTCGATCAAGGTCGTCGCCGCCCCCAACACCGTCGACAGCGGTGACCGAAGGTCGTGACTGATCGAGTTCAGCAGGGCGGCGCGCAGCTTATCCGACCGTCGCAGGGTCTCGTTCTCGACCGTAGCGGTGACGAGCTGCGCGCGCTCCAAGGCCACGGCGCCCTGGTCGAGCATGGCGAACACCAGCCGGTCGTCGCGCATGAACGATACGGCGCGCGCCTCTATGCCAGCGACGCCGACGCGACCGCGCACGCCCTTAAGTGGTCTGAACGTCCAGGCGATCTGGGGGAGCGTTCCGGTGCCCGCGCCGGCCGGTTCCTCGTGCGTCCAGGCCCATCGCGCGGCGGCCATTTCCGCTGTGGTCAAGGCCAGGGCGTTTGGGGCCGCGGCGGTGATGTCGAGATCGTCGTCCTTCGGCAACAACACCACCGCCCGCCCGCCGGATGCGGCTGACGCCTGTTCGGCCAGAACGCGCGCCGCTTCTTCCTGGTTGGGCACGCCGGTCAAGCGACGGCTGGCGGCCAGCAGGGCGCTGACCGCGGCGGCGCGCTGGGACGCCAGTCGCGCCTGGTCGCGGACTCGGCCGCTCAGCCAGCCCGAAGCCGCCGCGACAGCGAAGAAGATCAGGAAGGTCAGGATATCGGCGGGATGGGTGATGGTCAGCGAAAACCGCGGATCCATGAAGAAGTAGTCGTAGGCGACCACCGAGAGGGCCGAGGCGAGGAGGGCGGGCCGCAGCCCGAACGTGAGGCCGGCGATCAGCACGCTGGCCAGGAAGATCATCGCCAGGTCCCCGCCCATCGAATACTGGTCGAGGACGAACGCGCCGGCCGTCGCCAGGACCGATAGCACGACAGCGCCAAGGTACCTGGCCCAGCGGCGCCAATGGGGAACGCGCACCTGCGCGGGCTCCGGATCGCGAGCGACCTCGGGCGCGCCCGGGCTGACGAAATGAACGGCGGCGCCGCCTGACCTTTGCAGCAAGGCAAGGGCCAGCGAGCGGCCAAGAAGTGCTCGCCACAGGCTGTCGCGTCGCTTGCCAATCAATATCTGGGTGACGTTGTTGCGGCCGGCGTAGTCGACGATCGCGCCGGGCAGGTCATCTCCGGTCAGCACCACCGTCGATCCGCCGAGCTGTTCGGCCAGCGCCAAGGCCTCGCCGAGCCACCGCGTCGCCTGGCTGTCGGGGTGCGTATGGTTGGGGCGTTCGACATGCGCGACGACCCAAGGCGCATCGACCAGGTCCGCCAGGCGGCGTCCGGCGCGGACCAGGGAGCTGGCCGTCGCATCGGCGCCGATGATCACCAGAATGCGCTCGCCGGCCGCCCACGGACCTTCGATCCCCTGGCGGCGCATCGCGCCGACCAGCTGGTCGTCGACGGTCTGGGCGGCGCGCCGCAGGGCCATTTCGCGCAGCGCCGTCAGGTTTTCCGGCTTGAAGAAGTTGTCGCGCGCCAATCGGGCCGTGTCGGGCAGATACACTTTTCCGGCCTGCAACCGCTCCAGCAACTCCTGGGGGGTTATGTCGACGAGTTCGATCTCGTCGGCGCCGGAGAGGGCGGAATCCGGAACGGTCTCGCGCACCCGCACGCCGGTGATCTTCCAGACCACGTCGACCAGGCTTTCCAGATGCTGCACGTTGAGCGTGGTGTCGACGTTGATGCCCGCCGTCAGCAGCTCCTCGACATCCTGCCAGCGCTTGGGGTGGCGCGCGCCCGGGGCGTTGGTGTGGGCGTATTCGTCCACCAGCAACAATTCCGGCCGCCGCTTGAGCGCCGCGTCCAGGTCGAACTCGAGCAAGGCGCTTCCGCGGTGCTCGAAAGACGTCCGAGGCAACACCTCCAAGCCGTCGATCAGCGCCGCGGTCTCGCTTCGCCCGTGCGTCTCGACCACGCCAACGACGACGTCGTGACCTTCCATCTGGCGTCGCCGCCCGGTCGACAACATTTCGTAGGTCTTGCCCACGCCCGGCGCCATGCCGAGGTAGACCTTCAGCCGCCCTCGCGTCTGGCGCTTGGCCTGGGCGAGCAGAGCGTCCGGATCGGGACGAATGGGTTCAGCCTGGCTCACTAGGTCTTAGGGTGCGCCACCGGCAGGGCGGAGTCGAGCGCCAGGTTAACCTCCAGGACGTTGACCGTCGGCTCGCCGATGAATCCGAGAAAGGGTTCGTGGACGTGGGCGTCGATGATCGCCAAGACCTCCGCCGGCGAGGCGCGCCGCCGCACGGCGATCCGCGGCGCCTGAGCGCGGGCGTTGGCCGGTGAAATCTCCGGGTCAAGGCCGCTGCCGGAGGTGGTGACCGCATCCGGCGTGACCGCCCGGTCGCCATCGAGCGCGCGGATCGCGGCGCTGTCATGCTTCACCCGGTCGGTCAGCTTGGGATCCATCGGCCCGAGGTTCGATCCTCCGCTGTTCAACGGGTCGTAGCCCGAGCCCGCGGCCGACGGGCGGGCGTGCAGATACTGGGTCGCGGCGAAGCCCTGCGCGATCAGCCTTGATCCGATCACGTGACCGGCCGGGTCGCGCAGCAGTTCGCCGCGCGACTGATCGGGGAAGGCGAGCCGCGAGACGCCGGTTACCGCAAGCGGGTAGCCGAGGCCGAGCCCGATGGTGAACAGGGCCATGCCGACGATCGCCGGCCGCGCGTGAGACAGAACGGAATTGTTCATGGGTGACGCCTCCTAGGCCAGGCCGCAGGCATGGACGACCATGTCGATCGCCTTGATGCCGATGAAGGGGGCGACAACGCCCCCGAGCCCGTAGATCAACAGATTGCGCTGCAGCAGAGGACCGGCGCCGATGGCCCGGTACTTCACGCCGCGCAGCGCGAGGGGAATGAGCGCGACGATCACCAGGGCGTTGAAAATCACCGCCGACAGGATCGCGCTGTGCGGGTTGGCCAGCTTCATGATGTTGATCGCCGCCAGCGCCGGCAGGGCGACGACGAACATCGCCGGAATGATGGCGAAATACTTGGCCACGTCGTTGGCGATGGAGAATGTCGTCAGAGCGCCGCGCGTGATCAGAAGCTGTTTGCCGACCTCGACGATCTCGATCAGCTTGGTCGGATCGCTGTCGAGATCGACCATGTTGCCCGCCTCGCGCGCGGCCTGGGTGCCGGTCTGCATCGCCACGCCGACGTCGGCCTGGGCGAGCGCGGGCGCGTCGTTCGAACCATCGCCACACATCGCCACCAGCCGGCCTTTCTTCTGCTCGGTCCGGATCAGGGTCAGTTTGTCCTCCGGCGTCGCTTCAGCCAGGAAGTCATCCACGCCGGCTTCCGACGCGATCGTCGCGGCGGTGATCGGATTGTCGCCCGTGATCATCACGGTCCGCAGGCCCATGCGACGCAGATCGGCGAAGCGCTCCTTCACCCCCGGCTTCACGACGTCCTTCAGGTGGATGACCGCGGTCAGGGCGCCGTTGGCGGCGCAGGCCAAGGGCGTGCCCCCCGAGCGCGAAATCCGCTCCACCGCCGCCTGCACCTCGGCCGGAACCTGTTCGGCCCTCAGGCCGACCAGGCGGTAGATCGCGTCCACGGCGCCCTTGCGCCATTCGCCTTCGGCGCAATCCAGTCCCGAGAGCCGAGTGACGGCGCTGAAGGGGATGGCGGTGAAGTCCGCCGGCGCCTCGCACACCAGGTGATAGTGTTCACGCCCCAACTCCAGGATCGATCGTCCCTCGGGCGTCTCATCGGCCAGGGAGGCCATCAGCGCGGATTTCAGAGCCCGCTCTTCGGGCACGCCCGGCGCGGGGATGATTTCGGCGGCCATGCGGTTGCCGAAGGTGATGGTGCCGGTCTTGTCGAGCAGGAGGGTGTCGACGTCGCCGGCCGCTTCGACGGCGCGACCGGAGGTCGCCAGAACGTTCACCTTCAGCAGCCGGTCCATCCCGGCGATGCCCACCGCCGACAACAATCCGCCGATCGTTGTCGGGATGAGACAGACGAACAACGCTCCCAGAACGATCGGGTCGAGTGTCACGCCCGCATAGCGACCCAGGCCAAGCAGGCTCACGACCGCGATCATGAAGATGAGGGTCAGGCCCGCCAGAAGAACGGCCAGGGCGATTTCGTTAGGCGTTTTGCGCCGGTTGGCGCCTTCGACCATCGCGATCATGCGGTCGAGAAAACTCGTGCCTGGCCCGGACGTCACGCGGATCTTCAGCCAGTCCGAAATCACGGTCGTGCCCCCCGTGACCGCCGAGCGATCTCCGCCGCTTTCGCGGATGACGGGAGCCGACTCGCCGGTGATCGCCGACTCGTTCACCGACGCGACCCCTTCGATGATCTCGCCGTCGGCGGGGATCACGTCGCCGGCTTCCACCAGGACGACCTCGCCCGGGATCAGTTTATGTGACGGCGTGAGCACAATCGCGTTCGTCGCGGGGTCGAGGATCAGCTTGGCGTTGGTCGTCACCCGCGCGGCCCGCAGGCTATCGGCAGCCGCCTTGCCACGGCCCTCGGCGACGCTCTCGGCGAAATTGGCGAAGAGCACCGTCGCCCACAGCCAGAGCGATATCTGCAGCGCGAAGCCCACCTCGGTCTGGTGAATGATCGCGTCGATGGTCGAGGCGGTGGCCAAGGCGGCGACGACTTCCGTCGTCAGGATCACCGGATTGCCGGTCAACTGCCGAGGATCGAGTTTTGCGAACGCATCGCGCGCGGCTCGGCGCAACATCGCGCCTTGGGAGCCTGGCGCCGTTACTGCGGAGGGCATTTTCGTGACGTCCTTCCCGACGACTAATGAGATTGGGTTTGGGCGAGCATCTGGAAGTGCTCGACGATCGGTCCCAGCGCCTGAGCGGGGAAATACTGCAGGCCGCCGAGGATCAGGATCACGCCAAGCAGCAGGCCGATGAACAGCGGGCCGTGGGTGGGCAAGGTTCCGGCCGTGGCTTCCAGTTTGGGCTTCACCGCCAGGCCGCCGGCGATCGCCATGACCGGCACGATATAGGCGTAGCGGCCAAGGGCCATCGCGACGCCCAGGGTGATGTTCCAGTAGGGATTGGGGCTGAGGCCGCCAAAGGCGGAGCCGTTGTTCCCGGTCGCCGAACTATAGGCGTAGAGGATTTCCGACAGGCCGTGGCTGCCGCTGGCCGACACGGTTTTCAGCGCCGTGGGCGACACCGCCGTGGCCGCGGCGAACAACAGGATCGAGGCCGTCAGAATCAAAAGCGCGAGCATCGAGAGCTTCATCTCGCGGGCCTCGATCTTCTTGCCGAGGTATTCGGGCGTGCGCCCGACCATCAGACCGGCGACAAACACCGCCACCAGCGCCATGACCATGATGCCATAGAGGCCTGAGCCGACGCCGCCGGGCAGCATTTCGCCCAACTGGATCATGAACATCGCTACCCCGCCGCCGATGGGCGTGAAGCTTTCGTGCATGCCATTGACCGCGCCGTCGCTGGCGCCGGTGGTCATGGCGGCGAAAACGGCCGTTGAAGCCGGTCCGAAGCGGGTCTCCTTGCCCTCCATGTTCGCCGCCGCGGTAAGGTGAGCGGCCTGCATGGCGGGCGTCGGCTGGGTCTCGGCCCAATAGATCGCCGCGGCGGCGCCGCCGACCATGAGGGTCATGGCGATAGCCAGCGCGCGGGCCTCGCGCCGCACGCCGGCGACGCGGCCGAAGGCGACGACGCAGGCGAAGGCGAGCATGTTCATCGATACGGCCTCGATGAAATTGGTGATCGCGTTGGGGTTCTCGAATGGGTGGGCGGAATTGGCGTTGAAGAACCCGCCGCCGTTGGTGCCCAGCTGTTTGATCGCTTCCTGGCTGGCCACGGGGCCCAGGGTCAGGGTCTGTTTGGCGCCTTCCAGGGTGTGGGCGTCGATGCGCGCGATCAGGGTTTGCGGCACGCCCAGCGCGCTCAGCGCCAGGGCCATGACGATGGCGATCGGCAGAAGCACGTAGAGCGTGATCCGGACGATATCGACCCAGAAGCTGCCGAGGCCCTCGCCGCGATTGGACGCGAACGCCCGGGCGACCGCCGCGGCGACCGCCATGCCCACGGCGGCGGACGCGAAGTTCTGAACCGTCAGTCCGGCCATGGCCGTGAAGTGGCTGGCCGCGGTCTCGCCGGCATAGAATTGCCAGTTGGTGTTGGTCAGAAAGCTGATCGCCGTATTGAACGCGAGATCGGGCGACATGGCCGGCGCGCCCTGCGGATTGAGGGGCAGAACGGCCTGAAAACGCAGGATGCCGTAAAGAAGGACGAAACCCGCGACGCTGAACGCCAACAGCGAGATCGTATAGGTCAGCCAGGTCTGTTGCTGATCGGGCGCGACGCCCATCAGGCGCAGGGCGCCACGCTCGACCGGGCGCAGAACCGGGTCAAGCCAGGTGCGCTGACCCTGCCAGATCCTGGCAAGATAGGCGCCAAGCGGCCAGCCGAGCGCCACGGCAAGGCCGATCGTCACGGCGATCTCGGCCCATCCTTGAATGGTCATGGGGTGTCTTCCGCTGCGATGTTCAGAATTTGTCGGGGCGCACGAGGGCGACCAGCATGTAGACGGCGACGCCGACCGCGCCGATCACATAGAGGGCGGTGACAATCATCGTCAGACCCCCTTGAGCCAACGCGCATAGAGGCCAAGCAGCGCGAACAGAGCCACGCCGCCGGCCAGCAGGGCGAAATCCATGGTGATACTCCTGATCAACCCGGCATGAGGACTACCGCCAAGCGCCGTAAAGGATCGGCGCCTCATCAGGTTCGCGGACGTAAACGACTTATAAAGGGCGGTGGGCCGGGCCGGTTCCGGCGCCACCGCCGCGGTGGCCGAGGGTCATGGCCAGGCGGTCCGGCGAATAGAGAGACCTGGCTTCCAGGGCGTGGAGATCACGCGTGGCCTCTTCCAGGCGCGACAGCCACAGATCGATCCCCGTGCGCGCTCGCTCGCTCGATTGGCGCGCTTCGGCCAGATCCGCGGCCAGATCGAGATCAAGGGCCGCCAGGGTGCGACGCTGGCGCCCAAGCGCGTGGCCGGCGAATCGTTCGGCGATGACACCCAGGCGCGAGCGCGCGGCTTGCATCATCACCACCGCGACGTCGGGCTCGCCGCGGATCAGGGCCGCGCGCGCGGCGCTCGCGGCCCGTCGCGCGTCCTCGAGGTCGCCGGCCAGGGTGACCGGCTCCTCAGGCCCCGCCGCACAGGCGGCCGGCGAGAGCGCGCGGACATAGGCGGCCAGGCCGTTCAGCACCCCGGCCGGAGGCGGCGGACCGTCGAACTCCTCGGTCACCAGACCGTGGATGAAGTGTTCCAGGGCGCCCGAACCCGGCGCCTGGTCGACTTTCAGGCGCGACTTCGGCCCGCCCAGATCGGGAATGGGGCGGGGGTCGTCCAGGCTGTCGCCGCGATGGGAGCTGAAGACGAAGGAGGTGACGTCCGCGGTTCCCGGCGCGCCGGACACGCCGGGGAAGTCGAAGTTCGCGTTTCGCCGGCCGTTGGTGTGACAGCTCTCGCAGGCGATCCCCGCGCGGGCGGCCTGACCGCCGAGCAGCAGCGGGGTGCGGAACGCGGCGCGCCCCACCTCGACGCGATAGGCGGTCTCGGGGTCTGTCGGGCGGGCGAGGCATTCCACCGGCCGGGTGGTCAAGGCGCGAACGGCGTCCGCCTGGGGGGGCAGCCAGTTGAGGGCGCGGAGCGGCGGCGGTTCAGGCGGAGGCGCCGCGGCGGCGAGGCCGGCCGCGGCGGCCAGGATCAGGAGTTGGGATCGGCGCCGTGGTCGATCCATCGCCGCAGTTCCTCCACTTCAGCGCAGCCATAGACACAGCGCGCGTCGAGGCGGGCCAGCATGACGCGCGCGCCCGGCAGATCGCCGCGAACCACCTTGAGTTCTCCGTAGTATTCGAGCGCGCCGACATGGCCGGGGGCGATCGCCAGGGCCGCTTCGTAGTAGGTGCGGGCGCGGTCGTACTGGCCGAGCTTGCGCCAGGCATAGCCCTCATAGGTGAGGACGTCCGGATGCGGGCCGAACACCTTTTCGGCCTCGCGCAGGGAGGCCAGGGCGTCTTCATAGCGGTGGGCGTTGATCAGGCTGACGGCGCGCATATAGGCGGCGTCGCCGGCGGCGGGCGAGGCGAAGATCAGGCTTGATGGCGCATCGAGGCTGGCCGCCGGCTTGGGCGCGGTCTCGGCCCCCGGCGCGTTCAGCGCCTGATCGACGGCGGCGACCGCCGCTTTCAGCGCCGCGGCCTGGGCGCAGGTGTCGGCGCAGGCCTGAGCCTGGGCCTGCAGCCTGGCCAGCTCCGCCTTGGCCTTGTCGGCCTGTTTCAGCTTGACGAGGTCGAGGGCGTATTCGCGCCGGATGTCGACATCGTCGGGATCGATCTTCATGGCGCGGCCGAGCGCCGAGGCGCCGCCCCTGGCGTCGCCGGCGCGGCTCTTGGCGAGGCCCAGCATGTACCATCCGGCCGCAACGGTCGGCTGGGCGTCGGTGACGTGATCGAAGGCGTGCGCGGCGTCCTTGTATTTGCCGGCGTCAAAGGCCGCCTGGCCCTTCTGGTATTCCTGCGCCGGATCATAGGTCGGGGCGGAGTCGCTGGGCATGCTCGGCGTCATGCCGCCGCCGCCGCCACCGCCGGAGGCGTGGCCGGCCGCCGGCGCCAGGGCCAGGGCCGCGACAAATCCTAACGCCGCTCGTATTCTGGTCGCCATGGATCTTCCCCTTTGCCCGAAGGTTACGCCGGTCGGGCCAATCTGACAGTAGGGTCCGGCGCTGTCGAAGCAAGTCGGCGCGCGCGTACCTCCTGCGATTGTGAATACGTGTCGGGCGGAGAAAAGTTCACTTCCCTTTCGTAGCGTGAGGTCGTGTGGGTTGTTTTGACGTGGCGCGCCGACGCATAGTCGCCGCCAGATCAACAACACCAACGCGGTGAGGAAAGCCCATGTCCATCGATTTCGAAATTCCGGCTGAAGCCAAGGCCATCCGGCTGAAGGTGCGCCAGTGGGTGCAGGACGAGTGCATTCCGGCCGAAAAGCGTCTCGAGGCGGGCGAGGACTACAAGACCCTGCTGGGTGAGCTGCGCGGCAAGGCGCGCGCGCAGGGCCTGTGGCTGCCCTTCGTTTCCAAGGAATACGGCGGCATGGGCCTGGGCCCGCTGGCCAACGCCCTGGTGCAGATGGAGCTGGGCCAGAGCCATCTGGGCGCCCTTTCCATGAACAGCCAGGGTCCGGACGACGCCACCATCCTCACCCTGCTGGCCCATGGCACCGACTATCAGAAGGAAAAGTTCCTCAAGCCGCTGCTGAACGGCGACAAGCGCGTCTGCTACTCGATGACCGAAAAGGCCGCCGGCGCCGACGCCACCGGCATGCAGACCCGCGCGGTGAAGGACGGCAACGAGAACTATGTGCTCAACGGCGAGAAGTGGTTCTCGTCCGCCGCCAGCGCGGCCGACATCGCCGTGGTGATGGCCATGACCGATCCCGAAGCGCCGCGTCACCAGCGCTATTCGACCTTCATCGTCGAACTGCCTAACCCCGGCTACCGCATCGTCCGCGACATCGAGACGATGGCGGCGCACGGTCCTCTGTCCGAGGTGCTCGGCGGCGGCCACGCCGAAGTCGACATCAAGGACCTGGTCGTGCCGGCCGACAATCTCCTGGGCGGCGAGGGCAACGGCTTCAACATGGGTCAGCATCGCCTGGCCTACGGCCGTCTGCGTCACGGCATGCACAATGTGGCCATGGCCCAGCGGGCGCTGGATCTGGCGACGGCCTACGTCACCAAGCGCGAGACCTTCGGCAAGAAGCTCTCCGAACGCCAGGGCGTGCAGTGGATGCTCGCCGACTGCGCCAGCGAGCTCTACATGGCCCGCCTGATGCTGCTGCACATCGCCTACAAGGCCGAGAAGGGCGAGGACCTTCGCCAGGAAAACTCTATCGCCAAGGTGTTCCTGGCCCACATGGTGCATAAGGTGGTCGACACGGCGATCCAGCTGCATGGCGCCCTGGGCTACAGCCGCGATACGCCGCTGGCGGCGTGGTACACCCACATCCGCTCGCAGCGCCTGGTCGACGGACCGGACGAAGTGCACCGCTGGACGGTGGGCCGCAATGTGATCAAGGCCTATCAGATGCATGGCACCACGGCCTCGGCCGCGGGCGGGGATCTGCTCTAGGACCGAGCGCGCGACGGTAACGCCGCCCGACCTTGGCCGACGACGCCTCTCAGCCCGCCCCCAAGGGCGCCGGTTACCTGGCGCCCTACAAGGTGCTCGATCTGACCGACCACCGCGGCCTGCTGGCCGGGCACATGCTCGCCCAGCTTGGCGCCGAGGTGATCCAGGTCGAACCACCGGGGGGCTCGCCCGCGCGGCGCACGCCGCCGTTCGCGCCGGCCTGGCCGGACGGCGAGACCTCGCTCTTCTGGGCGGCCTACGCCTCGGGCAAGCTCGGCGTCACCTGCGATCCGGATGTGGCGGAAGGCTTGGCGCTCTTTCACCGCCTGGTGGCCGACGCCGACTTCCTCTTCGAGTCGGCGGCGCCGGGGGATGGCCGGCCGGCCTGGCTCGATCCGAAGGCTCTGGCGGCGGTCAATCCGCGGCTGATCCATGTCACGGTCTCGCCGTTTGGACTGCAGGGCCCGAAGTCCGCCTGGGCCGACAGCGAGATCACCCTCTGGGCCTCCGGCGGGCCGCTTCTGCCGGCGCGAGATGACGAGGGCCGGCCCCTGCGCATCAGCGCGCCGCAGGCCTATCTGCACGCGGCCGGCGACGCGGCCGGCGGCGCCCTGATCGCCCACTTCGCCCGGGTGATGAGCGGCCAGGGCCAGCACGTCGACATCAGCGTGCAGCAGAGCGTGGCCCAGGCGACGCTGTCGGCGGTGCTCGCCGCCGGCGTCGACCACGCCAATTTCCTGCCGCGCCCCGCGCCGCCCAGCGATGCGCCCAAGGTCAAACCGCTGGACCTGACCGGCAGCGGCGCCCTGACCCGCCGCACCAAATGGCCCGTGCGCGGGGGGCTGGCGGAGATGCATCTTTCCATGGGCAGCGCCGTCGGCCTGTCCACCAACGCTCTCTTCGCCTGGATGCGGGCCGAAGGCGCGCCGCCGTCGCGCTTCTTCGACTGGGATTGGCCGACCCTGCCCGCGCGGATCAAGGCCGGCGAGATCACCGAGGCCGACGTGGAGGCGGCGCGCGACGCGGTCGAGGCGTTCCTCTCGACGCGCGACAAGTCGGAACTGATGACCCTTTCGCTGGAACATGAGGTGCGCGTGGCGCCGATCCAGACCACCGCCGACATCCTGGCCAGCGGTCACGAACAGGCGCGGGGATTTCTGCAGACCATAAAGGGACCGTTCGGCGACTACGTGTTGCCGGGAGATTTCGCCATGGGCGGCGGCTTCACGCCGCTAACGCCGGCGCCGCGACTGGGCGAGCACAACGGGCGTATCTACGGCGAAAGGCTGGGCCTCGACGCCGACGCCCTGGCCGGCCTGCACACGCAGGGCGTGATCTGATGGCCGCGCAACCCCTGCCCCTGGCCGGCCTCAAGGTGCTGGATTTCTCCTGGGTGGTCGCCGGACCGCTGATCACCCGCTCGCTCGCCGACTATGGCGCGACGATCGTGCGGATCGACTCCTCCCGCCGCGTCGAGACCGCCCGGGTGATGGGACCCTTCCCGCATGGCCGCTTCGATCCGCAGCAGTCGACCCTCTATGAGAACTGCAACGCCGGCAAACTCGGCCTGGCGCTGGATCTACGCAAGCCCGAGGCCCGGGCGGTGGCGAGGGACCTGGCCGCCTGGGCCGACGTCGCGGTGGAATCCTTCACCCCCGGCCAGCTGGCGAAATGGGGTCTGGGCTACGCCGACCTCCGCGCCGTCAATCCGGGCCTGATCATGGTCAGCACCTCGCTGATGGGCCAGAGCGGCCCGCACGCCGGCTACAGCGGCTATGGCAATCACGGCGCGGCGATCTCGGGCTTCCAGGCCATCGTCGGCGCCGAAGGCGCGATGCCGATCGGGCCGTTCGGTCCCTACACCGACTATGTCGGGCCAAGGTTTGGCCTGGTGGCCCTGCTGGCCGCCCTCGATCACCGCCGCCGCACCGGCGAGGGCGCGTGGCTGGATGTCTCCCAGGCCGAGGCCGGCATGCAGTTTCTCGCCCCCTATATCGCCCAGACGTCGGTCACCGGCGAGGTCCTGACCCCCAGGGGCAACCGCGACGAAGCCATGGCGCCGCACGGCGTCTTCCGCACCCGCGACTGGGACCGCTGGGTGGCCCTGGCCGCCCGGAACGACGCCGAGTGGCGGGCGCTGGCGGGGTTGATCGGCGGCGAGGCCCTGGCCGGCGATCCGCGCTTCGCCACGCTGGCGGCGCGCAAGGAGCACGAGATCGAGCTCGACACGCGCGTCGAAGCCTATACCGCCGCCATGACGGCCGAGGAGGTCGTGGCGCAACTGCAGGCGATCGGCGTCCCCGCCCACGTCGCCGCCGACACCGACGATTTCATGGCCGACCCCCAGCTCGCGTTCCAGAACCACTTCGTCCGTCTGGACCACCCCTTGATGGGTCAGGCCCTGGTCGAAGGCTCCCGCTATCATCTGTCGGCGACGCCCGCCCAATACGCCCGCAGCGCGCCGGTCTGGGGCCGGGACAACGATCACGTGCTGCGCGAGATCCTGGGCTACGACGACGCCCGGGTCGCGGCGCTGAAGGCGGCGGACGCCCTGGGGTGAGGGGGGATTTTGCCCGGGACGAGGGATGTCCGTTTGAGGCCCACGCCCACTCTTGCCAAGGCGCGACCCCTCTGCGATAAGCCGCGCCTCGCATCGCGGGCCGCCCTGGCGGACCGCACGGAGCGCGGGCGTAGCTCAGTGGTAGAGCACAACCTTGCCAAGGTTGGGGTCGAGAGTTCGAATCTCTTCGCCCGCTCCAAAAACGAGATCATCCGGCGGCGGCCCTGCCCCCTTCCAAACCCGCTCATCCCGGCGCAGGCCGGGATCCAGATTCCTCTGGGCGCCAGCCGGTTTCATTTCGATAAGTCAGCAGTTCGCGCCAGGCTGGACAGCGCTGGATCCCGGCCTGCGCCGGGATGAGCGGGGTTGGGGCGGAGCGCCCGCGCTCCGGGTGAGCGGGCCCCGCCACTGTCGGCGGAGCGGCGTCCGGGCCCGCTCACAGGGGTTAGCGGTGATCAGTAAATCTCACTTCGCGCTCTGGATTACTGAGATTTGAATCGCGGTCTTGCGCCTGGGCGCCGAGCGGGCGGGCGCCTACATCCCTGGTGGGGCTTCGGCCAGGGAGGTTTGTCATGGCTTTGGATCTTGTTCACGAGGCGGAAAGCTCGCTCGCCGCGAGCGTCGAAGCCAGGCTGTGGTTCGCCAAGCGCGGGCAGGAAAAGCCCTTCGCCTATGTCGGGACGCCGCCGCAGGGCCAACCCCAATCCCGCGGCGACTATGAGGGTCTGACCGTTCGGGTGGAGAACGCGCGGCCGATCGCGGGTCAGCTCAGCCTCGATGTCGAGGGCGTCGCCCTGGCGCGCAGCCCGACGGCGGTGCGTGATTTCTGGGACGAGGCGCAGACCCTGGCGCTCGGCCATCCCGAGACCGCCGAGCTGGTCAAGGCGGTCACCGGCGCCCGCCGCGTGGTGGTGTTCGACCATACCCTGCGCCGCCGCGCCGACGGCGTCGCCGACCGCACGGCCAACGCGCCGCGCCAGCCGGCGGCGCGCGTCCACGTCGACCAGACCGTGCTTTCCGGTCCGCAGCGGGTGCGCCAGGTGATGGGCGATCAGGCCGACGACCTGCTCGCGGGCGGCGCGGCGATCATCAACGTCTGGCGTCCGATCGGCCATGTGGCGCGCGACTGGCCGCTGGCCGTGGGCGACGCCCGCACCTTCGCGGCGGACGATCTCATCGCCTCCGACCTGATCTTCCCCCACCGCAAGGGCGAGATCTACATGGCCGCCCATGACCCGGCGCAGCGCTGGCTCTATGTGCCGGATCTGACCCCGGACGAGGCCCTGCTGATCAAGTGCTGGGATTCCGACCCCGGGGTCGCGCAATTCGCCCCGCACACGGCTTTCGAGGATCCGACCACGCCGCCGGGAACGCCGCCGCGGCAAAGCATCGAGTTCCGCACCATCGCCTTTTACTAGAGCAAACGCCGCTCAAGCGGACTCACTTGAACGGTGATCATTTGCTCTAGAGTCTAAACGTTGGAGCGTTCGCTCGTCGCCAAACCCGTCCCCACTTTGGCGGCGAACGCTCTAGCCCAGCCACCGGCCCGCGCGGGCCAGAAAGCCACGTCATGACCGATATCCCCTACCGCACGGCCCTCATTGTCGGCGTCGGCCCAGGCATCAGCGCCGCTCTCGCCCGCCAGCTGGCCAAGGCCGGGCTCAAGGTGGCCCTGGCGGCGCGCAACACCGATAAGCTGGCGGCCCTGGCGGCGGAGACGGGCGCCCGGGCCTATGCCGTCGACGCGGCCGATCCCGCCGCGGTGGCGCGCCTCTTCGACGAGGTCGAGGCCGATTTCGGCGCGCCCGACGTGGTCGTCTATAACCCCAGCGCGCGCGAGCGCGGACCGATCGCCGAGATCGACCCCGAGGCCGTGCGCCGGGCGATCGAGATCTCGGCCTTCGGCGGCTTCCTGGTCACCCAGCAGGCGGCCAGACGGATGATCCCCAACCGTCACGGCGCGATCCTCCTCACCGGTGCGACGGCCTCGATCAAGGGTTTCGCCAATTCCGCCAGCTTCGCCATGGGCAAGTTCGCCCTGCGCGGCCTGGCCCAGAGCGCCGCGCGCGAGCTCGGCCCCCAGGGCATCCATGTCGCCCACTTCGTCATCGACGGCGGCGTGCGCAGCGCCGGCCGGCCCGATCCGTCGGACCGCCCCGACAGCACCCTCGATCCCGACGGCGTCGCACAGGCCTACCTCGCCGTATTGGCCCAGCCACGCAGCGCCTGGACCTATGAGATCGAACTGCGGCCATGGGTGGAGCGTTTCTGAGGGGCGGTGATCACGCCGGGTTGGCGGAACTCAGCCAGGTCGGCGCGCGGCGACGCCCCTCCTGTTCCCGCTCATCCCGGCGCAGGCCGGGATCCACAGCCATCTCGGAACCGTTTTTAAACAGATACATAATCCGCAACCTCCCGGTGGGCGGGAAGGGTTGGCGTCCGGCCGTCGCCGAAGTGAGCGAGGTGTTTTAGGGGCGGGCGAGGGCGCCCGCGCTCCGGAAAAGTCGCGGAAGCGCGGGGGGCTGGGCGCGCCTCTCTCCAGGAGCGCGGGCGCCCTCGCCCGCAATCCGCGCGGACGCCACGCCCTCGCATGCGATGGCGAGCCCGGGCATTCCGGGTGGACCGCGCCGGCGCCGCCTCTGTGCATGGCCGCCGATGAACCACCTCCGGTCTCGCGAAATCGCCGCCCCCAAAATCCATGACCTAGGTCATGGCGTGAATCGTGCGTTCGCGCTTGCGTGTGGGCGGAACCGGGAGCGTGTCGATGTCGGTCGTCGTGCGGATATTGGTGTGGGGGCTGCTGGCGCTGGCGGCGCTGGTGGCGGGCGTGTTCGCCTTTGGCAGGGCGGCCGATCCTTCAGCGGAACGGGCGGTCGGGATCGCCGGCGTGACGATCGTCGCGGTCTGCGGCGTATTCGCCCTGTTTGAGATTTACCTGGGCGTCCGACAGGCGATCGAGCGACGCAGGGAGGAGGGGGAGCGCCGGTAAGGGGCGGGCGAGCGCATCCGGTTACGCCAGAAGCTGCTGATCCTATCGCGAAAGGTCGGCGGCGAGATGGCGACCTATGAGTTCACCATGGAGATCGAAGGCGGGACACGGCCGGCGCTGGTAGCCGAGGCGCTGTTCATTGTTTATGGGCGGGAAGGGGGTAAGTGCTTGCGTGGTGGGTCTAGCGATTGCGGGCGTTCAACGCCGATCGGCCGAGCAATGGCTGTCGGCGCGCTCGCCTGTGATGCCTTCGGCGGGCTCTCGGCATTTCCTCCCTAGCGCAGGATAATTTTGGCGGAGCGAGCGACAAAACCTTGACATAGCCCGCCGGAGTCCTATTTCTCACTGAACTCAGTGAGAAAGAAAAATGAAATTTTCCGTACACGAGTTGGCGGACGGCCAAACCATTCTTAGTGGCGTGGTCGCAGGGCGCCGTTTGTTTGCGCAGTTCGTCGCTCAAGCCATTCACTCATCAGCAAACGGAGTCGCGTTTCTCGACTTTGCTGGCATACAGGTAGCTACGGGCTCGTTCCTGCGCGAGAGCGTGATGGCGTTCCGCGATTATGCTCGATCAACCCTTCCGGATCTCTACCCGGTAGTAGCCAATCCAACGGCTTCCGTTTCCGAAGAGCTCGAGTTTGTTCTGAAGCATCGAAAAGATGCCATGTGGACTTGTTCACTAGACTCCGATGGACAGCCGACAGGAGCGAGCCTTATTGGTGAATTGGATTCCGCTCATCGCTTAACTTTTGACATGGTCGCGGCCTTGGGATCGGCCACTGCCCCCAACCTCGCCCAACAGGGCGACGCCGCCCTAGGACCGACGGCCTGGAACAACCGGCTGGCATTTCTGACCTCACGGGGACTGCTGCGCGAGCGGCGGGTCGGCAAGACCAAGACCTTCACCCCAGTTTTGGAGAGCTTTGATGGGAATTGATTTCATTCGCTCCAAAGGCGGTCAACCATACGTCAAGCGCTGGGCGAAGGGTTACGAACGAGCCAATACTCCAGACCTCTTTGACATCCGTTTCTCGTCGGGAAGACAGGTGGCCACCGCGGCCCTGGCCTCGGACGCATCGCCACAGAAAGGAGGGGCGGTCATGATCCAGCAGGCCGGAGCCGAGCTCATTGTGTTCGATGGTCTGAAGCCTGTCGGCCGAATTCTCAACCCACCACCGACGATGAGGGCAGCGCTCGAGGCCAACCACGGTTTGGCGCGGGGCGTCGTGGATCGCCTCGGTGTGCTCGGCCAGACTGCGGAGATCCGCTTCTGATGACCGCCCGCCCTAAACATGAGCCCGACCCAGTGGTTCACCTCGCAGAGCGGCTATTGGATGACGTCGCGCGGTTTACTCCCGCCCTGGGATGCAGGACGTGTCCCGATTTTGATACCTGCGGGGGGCTGCACATTGAAGCGGGGTTTTTTGATTGTAGTAGCTTTTGCAACTGCCAGGACTCAACCCTCTGCGACATGGTGTGCAGGCGAAAACCACAGCATTTTTTTGACCGATTTCAGGAAGTGAGCGGGTTCGACTTGAGCTCAGTGCCTCGTGTAACCGGTCTGCCTCTCCGCGCCCTTCCGGACGTCATCCCGCTTGTGGGCCATAAATACAGCCGGACGGAGACCTTAGCTGAAGACGTGGTCGCGGTCCCACTATACGAGCTCTTCCATATGCGCTCCGGCATCCCCCATGTGCGTACTCGTGCCGAGCTCGCGGCGCGTTTCCTGATCCCCGAAGACGCGACAGTGATTGCGACGGGGGTCGACCGAGACGCTAAGCTGGAAGCCTGGTGGGAATTTGCCGATAGGGACCTCCTAGTTGGCACGTTGCGCGACCTCGGCGTTGTGCTGGTGACTTGCCCAAACTTCAGCCTGTTCACGAACACACCACGACCGGACAATCTGCACAGCATCAAGCGTATTGCATTGAGCTGGGGGGAGTTGATGGCGGGCGGCGTAAATGCAGCCCTTCACCTCAACGCGCGAACTGATCACGACTACGCCCGTTGGACGCGATTCATCTGCGAGCGGCCCGAAGCCAGCGTGGTCGCTTTCGAGTTTGGAACGGGCGCCGGCCATCAGCGACGGATCGATTGGCACGTCGAAAGGCTTTGCCGCTTAGCCGACAGCGTCGACCGGCCTCTGATCCTGGTAGTACGTGGGGGCGCCTTGGCTCTTGTGCGTCTCCGCGCGCACTTCGCCCAGGTCATCCTGATCGAGACAGATAGTTTCTCCCGCACTCTTAAGCGTCGGCGCGCGGAGATCACGGCATCGGGGCGTTTGCGCTGGCTACGGGTGCAAACCGCGCACGGAGAACCGCTGAACGGGCTCCTCGCCCATAACGTCGCTACACGAAGAAAATACCTACTGGAGGCGTCCCCGAAGCGGCAACCCGGCCTAGTTCGCTCGACGCCCAAACGGGCGACACAGCACACTGACGGTGAGCCCAGGCAGGGAAGCCTTGTGCCGGAGTTCGAGGTCACCTTGCAGGGTCGGGCTATAACCGCGAATCTCTAAGGCGTAGTCATCACTGCGGAAGCGGAGATCACCGTCCTGACTGGCAAGCGCGCGGAAAATTTGGCCAATTCCCAAACCACATCCGCTGGCCCGCCCGAACCGTGATTCGCCATTCGCGAGCGCTACTCGTAAGGCTGCGCCGGCGTCGGGAATGTCCTTGTAGTCGGGATGAGTCCGCAAGCTATCGCGAACGCCCACGCCGCTGTCACTCACGACGAGTTCAAAGCCTTCCTGGGTGACGGCGAATGCCACGAGCGCGTCAGCCCAGCCCTGACTTTGACGAAAGACATTGTCCTGCAACTCGCCGAATGCGCCCACGATCAGCGCGGCAACCGAACTCGAAAATCCCGCCGCCCGCGCCGCTTGGTCCGCGCGGCTGAACCACAGGATCCACTCATCTGTCGGTGTGCCCTCAGGCCCCAGCAGACGCAGCGGAAAGATGCCCAGTCTCGAACCCGGATCAAGCCCACTCACGACGGCATCAGTCAAAGCCCGATCCAACATGGGCACCAAAGGTGGCAAGGTCGCAACATTTGCATAGGCACTTGGCCGTACGCGCCGACCTGCAGCGATCTCAACAAGCGGTCCAATCCTACCCGAGCGCAACACTGCGACCTGCCCGATGTGTGCCAATCGCCCCATCTGGCCGGTCGCCAAAATTTCATCAGCACCGGCAAAATCGGCAACCAGGTTGATTGGAATCCCCTGCGATGTCTCTGGGCCAGTCAAGCTAGCAATCCTATGACCTCCGAGGCTTCAGGTCCGACCAATACCTTCGACGAACTGGGCCGAGTCTGGCGGATCATCACACCCACCGTCAACGTTATGATATTTCGCCGCGATGAACACACAGCTCCTCTAGAGAATGGCCTTCCCCTTGTGGCCCCCCTCAGCGGCATTCCAACTAAGGGTTGAACACCAATCGAATAAGAGCTCTTCTGCTTTCTGGATATGAACTGGTGCATGGGAGTTTTAATGAAAATCCATCATTTCACGTCCGTCGAAGGTTCGCTGCTCGTTAGGAGAAACCTGGCATGCTAAATCCGGCAGCCCGGATTCTGCTCACCTTTACCGCTCTTGTCCCGGTCGGACTGACCTACTCATGGGTTGCCTATCGAGAAGGTGACTGTGAAAACGCCTTTAGAATCCTCTTGGTATGCACCGGGTCGCTGTTGGCGTGTCTTTTGGTGCTAACGCGCGCCCAGACGCAACTTCCGGTATCAAGCTTTAAGGCGAAATCGATAGAGGCATCGGACCACGAAAATACCGCGTTCCTTATTATTTACATAATGCCCCTTTTCACCAATAAAATTAATACGTTAGATCGGAATTTCTGGATACCCACGCTGATAATATTTGCCGTCATTACGGCGACCGGTTACAACTATCACTTCAATCCACTTTTGGGCCTTCTCGGTTGGCACTTCTACCGGGTTGAATCAGAAGAAGGCGTCAAATACGTGCTGATCACGAAGAAACAACTACGTACGGCATCAAAAACAATAATGATAGGGCAGCTTACGGAATACATTCTGTTGGATGTAGGGGAGAGATAAATGTCTCAGCTGTACGCGGCTTGCCGAGAACACGGCGCGTTGACTGTGAAGGCAGTTCAAGTAGCCGCACCGATCCAGCAACAGATCGAACTGATATTCCAAGACCAAGCGAACGCCTTTATGGAAGGGGTTAGCGCCGAGGTCGATTTCACCGGAGATTGGAAACCTGAATAAGACGAAGTTCTTGTCGGCCGCAACTTGACTGAGACACAGGTTTTATTGCAAGCGGTTGTTCAAAATGCGATTGCACTTCCTGTACTCGATGCTATGAATTTTCAGGAAGAAGGCGTTCGAGCATTGTTTATTGCAGTAGGCGTCGGAGCACATCTACGAATTTTAATCCAGAATTTTTCACAACAGCAGTTCCTCTCTCGGAATTTCGCCTTCTTATTTGACGGCAATACATTCAGGCGACTCAACGAACCAGCATTTTCATTGGCCAACGATTTAGTTGCGATTGTTGACGCGGTTGGCGATGTGCGATTCAAAAGTTTCCAAATGTTACGTCGTGTATTTGATCTTGGGTACTTCTATCGCGAAGCCACAAACGACGAGCTGACTGCATTCTGCGGCCACGCCAGCCTAGCGGTAACCGACGCGGCAGCTTTTGTCGAAGACGCCGATCAGACCATCAGGAAGTTCGTCCATGCGGTTGGGAGCGCAGGTGTTTTGGTCAACAACCAAGTCACGGACATCGCTACACAAGCGTCGGCCATAGGGTTCCCGATATCGATCGCAAATGGTCGGATTGAAGTGCCACAAGATCGAAAATCGAAAAAGGCCTTGTTGAGTTTTCTCCTCGATAAGATATATAGAGGGTCTATAAATCAACAATTGTATATCACGAACTCCAACAGACCACTCAACTAAACAATGACGTCGTTTAGAAGGGCGCGATTGTGCGAAGGCTCTGTGACAAAGGCGCTCCACAGTTACAGCCACAGCCCTTTTCCTGATCCGCCCAATCCACCTGCATGGTCAAATCCCGTGGAACCGCTGCTCGAACGTCAATGACTAAAGGAATTTCTGAACCACCTGCAAAATTTCGCGGGTTCGACCCGCACGATAGCTGGCTCCGGCTCGCCGCCCTTGATGAGCGCGATACCAGCATGCGCATGGCGGCATTCCAGCGTGTGAATGAGATTACGAAGTCGGCCGGATTGGCGGGCGCTGACGTTCTAGGCGGGGGGTTCATGTTCGATGGGGCTCGGTACCCCCTTTACAATCCACGCCGCGGCATCTTCAAACCGAAGGAAATGCGCTTCCTGCTTTCCATCAAAACGGTGTTCCCAAAGCCGGGCAATCGCGTGTGGTACGATGATCAAAGGGAGGTGCATCGCCAAATCTATGAGGGCGATGAGTTCGTTGACTACTCTTTCACCGGACAAGATCCAGACGCAGCCGACAATCGCAGCCTAAGGATAGCGTACGAGTGCCAGATCCCCCTCATATATTTCCTCGGCGTCAAACCCGCAGCCTACCAGGTGTTGGCCCCCGTCTTCGTGGGGGAGATAGACAGGTCTGGATTGCGCGCGAGGATTGCGTTCGCGCCGCCTGACCAGGCGTCACCGGAGGCGCCCGCAAGTCTCATCGAGAGGCGATACGCTCTGCGGACGGTCAAGCAGAGACTGCATCAAGCATCCTTTCGCGAGGCCGTTATCGCCGCGTATCGAGGTCGCTGCGCTCTGTCAGGATTACCCGAGCCCATGTTGCTCGACGCGGCGCACATCGTGGCCGATGCTCATGAGCGGCTCGGTCAGCCGATCGTTCCGAACGGCCTTCCACTCTCGAAGACGCATCACGCTGCGTTTGATGCGCATCTGATCGGGATTGATGCAGATACACGCATTCATGTGTCTGAGCGGCTGATGTCATTGAAGGACGGGCCGGTTCTTGAGTCGATGAAGACGTTGCACGGTAAGGTGCTGCGTCCACCTAGGCGGGAGGCCGATCGACCTGATCGGGATCGTCTCGCGGAACGATTTGAGCAGTTCAAAGCGGCGGCGTGACAACGACAGGCGCTGCCGTGACGTGAAGTGCAACCCAGGCCGGCGAATCCTTCATGGAGGCGCAATATTCATTGGTTCGTCATTGGGCCCGACATTGTCGGGGCGATCCAACAGGTGGTCACAACGGATGCTCGCCAATCGCCTTTTTCAGGAACCCTTCGGTCCTGGCATTTAGGATTTCAGCAGTCAAAATGCGGAATTCGTCGACGACCGCACGCATTTGATCCAGGTCAGGTGTTTCCCAGGTGTGGTCGTCGCGGCGGACGACTGGACCTTCGTCCAATCTCATCGCCCATAGGGGATGTAGAGTAGCGTTGCGCTTTTCCGTCACTCGCGCCGCTCTCGTTAGGAGCGCATCAAGTTTGGCTAGGGCCTGAGACTCTCCGAAGCGCTTCCTTGCCAGCGCCCTAACGCGCCGTCGTATGTCCACCGATCCTTGTCGGTGGGTTGCATCGAGCGCCTCATTGATTTCGAGGCCGGTAAGGTCACGAAAGACCATTTTCAGCACATAGTCGAGCTGGCCGTGACAGATCGAAATTTGTGCAATTTCCGCGAGGACATCAGGATCGTTCGGTACCGCCAAGTATTCCATTTGGCTTCCTCAGTAGGCGGGTTGAGATGGGTGTATCCAGAGAGTCGACCAACCCCGACAATAGACGCAGCGACAAGTCTGGGCACCACCTCACCCTGGTCGGAAGGCCGCCGCCCCAATCGCCCTCCCCCTCTCCGCCGACGTCAGCACCGGCGTGCTCTCCACAAACTGATCCACCGCACCGACCCGGGCTAGGCTCCGTATCGGCGGTTCCTCAATAGCTTCGAAAATCGCAGCCGCGATCTGGCCCGACTTTACCACGCGATGGGGCCGCTCGACGTAGGGCAAGACCGACGCAGTGAAATCGCCGGGGAGGTTCAGGTCTCGATAAAGGCCGGCCAGGCGCAGCATCGCGCCGCCGAGGGCCGTTTCGCGCGCTGGCCAGGCGGCGGCGGTGAGCGCGGTGGTGAGGTCGGGCTGGAGCGACGGGGCGCCGGTCATTGCGACTACCGCCATCAGTAAACACTCCATCCGCGCACCCCGGATTTGGCGAATTGGTACACCTTTATCTTCACCTTCGAGGGCAACTCGGAGCCGAGAAAGTTGAATTCTTCGCTGACGTGAGGCGGAAATTGAGCTGATCTGTTTGGAGTTCGCAAAGCAAACGACCTCCCTGGCGAGATTGCTCCCATCACACAGATTCGTGAAAGCAGCTTGAGTTTTGCCCTCAGTGGTCACACGCTAGCTCAGACTGAGCGTCTGCTTCCCGAAGGGTTGCTAAAGTGGAGGCCTGCATTGATGTCTAGCTGGGTCGAATCGCGCCGCAACGGTCGGTGCCACTGCGGTAGCGGGTTACGGCTGAAACACTGCCACGGGCTCCTTGTAGCGTCAGTTCCGTTTGACCAATCGAGAGGCGACGATCGCCTCACCACGATCGCTTATGGACCTCCGCCTCAGGTTTCGACTGCAGCCAGCGACAGGTTCTTCCCTGCGCCCGAATCCATTCCTGGTTGGACCGTCCGCAGCGCGTCCGCGCAATCGACAGTATCTGTGAGTGAGCATTTGCGGATACCCGCTGCCCACCTGGGTAGGACGGAGACGCCAAAGCTTTCCGTAGATTTTCTTAACCTACCGGCCTCTCCACATTTCCCATCACCATCGGAACCGGCGACGGGTCTGAATCCAATATCACCGGCGTCGAACCCGAGCGCTGCGCCAAGTCGTCCGTCAGGCACGTCATTGATCGTTGCCGCTGCCAAGCGATTTCTTTCCGGACAATCTCGCGGCAAGAAGTTCGAGGGATCAGTGCGACAATTACTTGCGGAACTTGTCGCTGAAAACCCCGATAAGGTGGAAATTAAGGAACAACCTCGGGTAGAACTTCAAAACGGGGAGTTCGTTGTACCTGATTTTTACCTAAAAGTTGAATTGATTCACGAGATTAACCATTACTATATTGAATGCCAAAGTCGAAACAACTCTTCTAAAGCGATATTTCACAAAATTCAACACGTCAGACATAAACAACGGATAAAGACTTTTATTTTCGTTCACGAGAATAAAATTGCCGAGGAATTGGCTAGATCAATGGATTCGGAAGGAATCATCCATATGAATTTGGATAATTTCTCCGCGTATATTAGAGCAATGGCGATGACTCTGGCGCTCGAAAAACCGAGACAACTCGATATAGGATCGATTTTCAATATCGGATCGGAATCGGAATTCGGCAATATCCGCAACAACACAAACTTCAGCAAGCCGGATCGCGCTATGATGTCTGGATGAATTTGTCACGAAGCGAATATTATTTTCTTTCGTAACGGCAACGCGAAAGACATTTGACGAACCAGGTCCCCCGACTGAAATGAACGGATAACGTTTTGGGCACAAGCGTGCGTTCTGACGGGGCGCGAGGCGGGAATGGTCTAGGCGGGGGATGGTGCTCAGTGGCCAAAAACCTTCGGAAACATCTCCCGCCCGTGTTCCGGCGGTCGATCGGAGATGACGATTCTGGTCTTCTCCGCCAGCGTCAACGCCGGCTCACTCGCGACAAACTGATCCACCGCGCCGATCTTGGGCAGGCTCCGGATCGCCGGATTCTCAATGGCGTCGAAGATGGCCGGCGCCAATCCCGCCGGCGTTTGACGGGCTGGATAGGGCGGCGAATTAGGCTAGACCGCCAAACAGAAAATTACCTTGAGGGAGGGAACTGCAGTGAGCGATCCCGCGCAAGACGCCGTGCAGCGCGTCATTCGATCTCAAGGCCGGGCCGCGGCCGGGGTGACGCGCAGCGCCTTTTGGGAAATCATGGCGATCAGCGCCTTCATGCTCGGGGTCGCCGGCGAGTGGGCGTTCGCCGATTTCGGGTCCAAGGGGGCGTGGGGGCGCTTCGCGCTGCTGTTCATGGTCGGCTGCGCGGCCTGGATGGCCGGCGCCGCCATCGGCTTTCTGTTCGGCGTGCCAAGGTTCAAGTCCGACACCGCCTCACCGGGGCCTCTGGCGATGACGGCCGCTGAACAGAACGTCGCGAACTTCACGCCCAATACGAACCTCGAGCAGATTTCCGACTGGCTGACCAAGATCATCGTCGGCGCGACCCTCGTGCAGCTCGCGCCTATCGCCACCAATTTCAATCAGCTTTGCATCCTGATCGGCTCGCGCACCAAACTCGACGGCGCCGACATATTCGTGGGCGGACTGCTGATTTTCCTGTTCTTCGCCGGACTGCTGTGGGGGTATCTCTGGTGCAGCATTCGCATATTCCGCGAGATGCGGGATCTGCTGCAGCAGATCGTGGCGGCGCGTCGGGCTTAGGCCGGGCGCCGCGCGAGGGGGGGGTGAAGGCCAGACCGTCCCATCGCAACACGCCTCTAAGAGAGTGTTGCACTTCGTTTGAGAACTCGGGGGACCCAGAACGGGTGCGCGCTCCATTCGGCAGGTGGGTTTGGCGCGTCAGTTCTGGATCCCGGCCGTCGCCGGGATGAGCGGGTTGGTTGAGGCAGGTCGAGGCCGAGCCGGCTGAATATGTCGGCCATGGGGCCTCCAGCGGGGCGAGCGGGGACATGGCAATGCCTGTCAAGCCCTTGCAAATGTTCGTGTTTTGTTCTATCATCTCGCGTCGTCGGTCACCTGCCGGGGAGGGGCAGTCGCCATGCAGGTTACGTTGTTCAAGGCGCTGAAATCCATTAGAGTCAGCGACGAGGCGGCGACAGCCGTGGTCGAGGATATGGATCGGCACGTGGAGAGCGCGGTCAACAACAACATGAGCCTGGTGACGGGCCAAATCAGCGCGGTGACCCATCGCATCGTGGCGGTCGAAGCGGATCTGGCCGCGTTTCGCGGCGAGATGCGGGGTGAGTTGAAGGCCCTGGCCGCCGGACTCGAAGCTCTGAAGCATCAGGTCAATCTGATCGGGGTGCTGATCAGTGTTGTCGGCCTGGCCCTCGCCGCGGGGCCGATCGTCGCCAAATACATTCACTGATGGCGATGGGACGCGGATCGCGTCCGGCCCGCCGACGGCCTGGCGCCGCCGCGCCTGGCGAGAGCCCGTCTCCGGCCCTAGGCCGCGTCGTGGAAGATCAGACCCAGGGTGTGGCGATGCCCGCCGCGCAGGGGGCTGACGCCGTGGCGCACCTTCACCTGATAGTCGCCGCGCGCGCCGGCCACCGGCCGGGCGTTGACGGCGAAGATCACCGCGTCGCCCTGGTTGAGCGGCGCGACGCTGACCCGCGATTGCATGCGTGGCCGCTGTTCGGTGAGCACGAACTCGCCGCCTTCGAAATCGCGGCCGGGCTGGGAGAGCAGCACCGCGACCTGCAGGGGGAAGACGTGCTCGCCATAGAGGTCCTGGTGCAGGCAGTTGTAGTCGCCGGGCCCGTATTGCAGCAGCAGCGGCGTGGGCCGCGCCTGGCCGGCCTGGTGGCAGCGGTCGAGGAAGGCGGCAAGATCGGCGGGGAAGCGCGTGGCCTTGCCCATGCGTTCATGCCAGCGGTTGGCCAGGGGGGCGAGGCGCGGGTAGATCGCGGTCCGCAGCTGCTGCACGAGAGGCGGCAGGGGATAGCTGAAATAGCGGTACTCGCCCCGCCCATAGCCGTGGCGGGCCATGACCACATGGCTGCGAAAGCCGGTCTCGGCGGCGTAGAGGCCGCCGGGTCCAGCAGACTGGGCAGCACCGCCCACCCTTGGGCGTCGAGGTCGGCGAGGGCCTGATCCCATTGGATCGGCGGAAGCGGGCAGGCGGGGTCGATACGGTTCAAGGGGCGCCTCATGTCGATGCGGACCCCTTAGCCGCCAAGGCTCGGCGAGGCCGGCGGAAAACGGACTCGCGGGCGAGGCGACGCGAGTCGCGGAGACTCCCACACGCCACCGAACGCTGCGCCCGCCCTCACTCCTCGTCGATCTTGAATGTTTCGGCCCAGGCCTTCTGTTCGTCGGTCTTGTGCGGGAGGCCCTCGAATTCGACGATCGCGTAGGGGACTAGCTGATCGGGGTCGAGGCCGGCGGCTTTCAGGGCGGCGCGGCTGGGCAGGATGACACAGGTTTCGTCGTCCATCCCACCGACGACGACCAGGGTGTGGTCGGCTTCGAAGGCGACCCGGGCGATAGGGCCGCCCAGGGAGGTCGAGCGGGTCTGGTCGAAGGCGTCGATCGGTTCATAGGCGGGGTTGGGGCAGTGTTTGGAGAGGGCCGGGTCGCGGCCGAACAGGGGCTCGCCAAATTTCCAGGCGCCGCCCTCGTTGACGAAGCTGAGCGTCAGCTGCGAGGTGGCGACCGCGCCGTCCGGCGTCTTCTTGTGGGCCAGGGTGATGATCGTCGCCTTGGCGCCGTCCTTCGACAGACTGGCGTGCAGGACCTCGAAGGAATCGGGCACGGTGTGCCGGCCAAAGTCCAGCACCTCCTTGCGGCCGGCTGCCGTGGCCAGATCGTCCTTCATCGACTGACGGGCCTCGCTTGAGCGCATCGCCAGGGCCTCGTCGAGCTGGCCGGCCAGCATCGCCTTGCCATAGGCGTCGTAGATCTTGAGCAGGCTGGCCTGGACGGCCGGATCGAGGGCCGCCGCCGCGGCCGTCGCGTTGATCGTCGTGGCCGCGATCAAGGCCGCCGCCGCGGCGATCGCGCGGGCAAGTCTGGTGATTGCGGTCATGGTCATACCCCCTGCGATAGCGACATCGGTCCAACGACCGAGCGGGGAAATCGTTGCACGCCTCGCCGCCCGGACGAAATCGCACTCTTGTGATCGCCGCCGCTCCCTGACATGGCTCCGGCGGCTCGCGTCGACGGGAGAGAAAGCGGCGTCATGCGCGTTTGGGTGTCAGGTGCGATCGGGTTGGCAGGGCTGGCGGCCGGGCTTGCCGCCGCCGCGACCGTTCCCGCGCCGGCCGCCGCCCGGACCGGTCCGCAGATACCGAGCGCTCCAGCAGTGGCCGCCTCTTCGCCTGGCGCCCCAACGCCCGGCGTCCCGGCGAAAACCGGCGCCGCGCCCAAGGCCTATGCGCCCGAGCCGCTCGCCGACCCGCCGCTGCCGACGGCCGCCCTGGCGGTGGTGTGGGCGCGGGGGGACGAGGCGGCGCTGGTGAACGCCGACCTGGCCAAACTCACGGAGGCCGAGCTGCAGACGCGGGCCCTGGCCGGCGAAGCCGCTGCGCAGCAGACCCTGGGGTATCGCCTGATCGTCGACAGCGGCGGCGACGCGGCGAAGTTCGAAACGGGCCGGCGGTGGCTGCTGGCGGCGGCCAAGCTGGGGGACGCGCGGGCGCAGGTGATGCTGGGCCATCTGCTGATGACCGGCTGGGGGATGGCCCGCGACCGTGATCAGGGCATGCGCTGGCTGCAGGCGGCGGCGGACCAGCGCTATGCGCCGGGCGAGCGGGAACTGGGCCGGGCCTATCTGACCGGGCCCAAGAGCGCGGTGGATCCGCTGATGGCGACCTATTGGCTGCGCCGGGCGGCGGGGCGCGGCTGGGCCGACGCCCAGGTCGATCTGGGGGAGATGTATGAGGCGGGCAATGGCGTCGAAGCGGACCCGGGCGATGCGATGCGCTGGTACCAGCAGGCGGCCAACGGCGGATCTGGCCCGGGGATCGCGCGGGCGCTCGGCGATATCGGCCACCTCTACGCAGCCGGTGTGGGCGTGCCGCGCGACTGGGGGCTGGCGCTGCTCTATTATCGCAAGAGCGCGGAACTGGGCGGGCTGAAGGCGGCCGGCGCCCTGGGACACGCCTATGCGAGCGGCGAGGGCGTGGCGCGGGACTACGGCCAGGCCGCGCGTTGGTACAAGCTGGCGGTGCGCGGCGGCGACGCGGAGAGCGAGTACAATCTGGGCCTGCTCTATCTGAACGGTCAGGGGACGGCGCGGGACTATGGCCAAGCGCTGCGCTGGCTGCGGGCGGCCGCAGATCAGGGCCAGGCCGGCGCCGCGGCCGGCGTGGGATCGCTCTACGAGCGCGGCCTTGGCGTCGAAGCGAACGACGCGGCGGCGCTCTATTGGTATCGCCGCGCGGCCGAAAAGGACTATGCCGTGGGCCAGTTCAACGTGGGACGGCTCCTGGCCGAGGGCCGCGGCGCGGCGCGCGACCTGGCGGCGGCGCGGATGTGGGTCGGCCGGGCGGCGGACCAAGGGTACGAGCCCGCGCGCGGGTGGCTGAAGGATAACCGTTAGATGGCAGATGAAGTGAATTGGCGTTGTCGAGCATGAGCGATCGTCGGGGTTGGTTGACCGGTCTGGCCTTGCTGGCGGCGCTGGCGACGGCGCCCTGCGCCGCGTCGACCCAGGCGAGCGCCGACGGCGCCCTCACGCGGCCGATGCCGCCCGCGGTGATGGCCAAACTTTTGCATCACGTCGAGCTCGGCGGGCGGCCTGGGGTGTTGCCGGCGAGCCTTGCGCCTGTCCTGGGCCTGGCGCCCAGCGGCCAGACCTGGGCGTTCAAACAGTTCGCCGTGCGCACGCCCGACACCGGCGTCATTCACGCCCTGGCGGTCGGCGTGGCGGCCCCATCGGATCTGGTGTTCTCGGCGCGCGGCGACGTGGCGATAACGGTCTTCCGCGTCCGCCGCGACGGGGCCCTGGTCAGCGCGGTCAATTTCTTTCCCCAGACCCAGACCAGCGTGGCCCTGCCCGCCGCCGAGGCCGCCGGCGCCTTCGCCAACGAGCGCGGCTTCTGGATCCGCACCGCCGACGACCTGATCGGCGAGGAGTGACGGCGGCGACATCGCTTGGCAAAAATTGTCATTTCGGGTACCTTTTCGGGCATGAGCACGATGAACATCTCCCTGCCCGCCGCGCTTAAGGATTTCGTCGACGAACAGGTGAACGATCGCGGCTACGGCACCTGCAGCGAGTATGTTCGCGAGCTCATCCGCGACGATCAGGACCGGCAGCGCCTGCGCGGCCTCTTGCTTGAGGGGGCGGCCTCACCGCCGACGCCGGCGATCGACGCCGGGTATTTTGACGCCTTGCGATCGCGTGTGCGCGGCCGAAAGGCGGGATGACCGCCAAACCGATTGTTCCCCGCGACATCGCCCGGCGGGATGTCGAGACGGCCGTCGACGACTATCTGGCTGAAGCCGGCGAAGACGCAGCCTTAGGGTTCATTGCAGCCTTGGAGGCCGCGTTTCGTCTGATCGCGATCAGGCCGGCAACCGGCTCGCCGCTCTACGGCCACGAACTCGGACTGCCGGGGCTGCGTCATCGGCGGCTGAGGCGCTATCCCTATCTGGTGTTCTATGTTGACCGCGACGACCATGTGGATATCTGGCGCGTTCTGCACGAGCGGCGGGATATTCCATCCCGGTTGCGCGCGCGGCCGGCCCGGGCAACCTGAGCGTGTCGTTCGCGCCGCCTGATTTTGCGCTAACGTGCGACGACCGCGCAGCGGGCCGCGCACAAGACGAGAGCGAGAGGACTCCCTGGCCATGACCCACACCACCTGGCGTATCGGCGACATCACCATCACCAAGCTGGTCGAGAAGGAGATGACCACGGCCGCGGGCGGCGAGCGGTCGGCGCTGCCGGACGCCTGGCCGGAGGCGATTCTCGAGATGCCGTGGCTGATCCCGCACTTCGCCAACGCCGAGGGCCATCTGCACATGAGCATTCACGCCCTGCTGGTGCAGACGCCGCAGGCGCGGCTGATCGTCGACACCTGCATCGGCAACGACAAGCCGCGCCAGGTGCCGGCGTGGGACAGGCTGGCCACTGATTTTCTCGGCGATCTGGAGCGGGTCGGCTGGGCGCGCGACAGCGTCGACGGGGTGCTGTGCACCCATCTGCACATCGATCATGTGGGCTGGAACACCATGCTGGTGGATGGCCGCTGGACGCCGACGTTTCCCCGCGCCCGCTACTACATGGCCCGGGCCGAATTCGCGCACTGGGCGAGCGAGCTGGACGGGGTCGACCTGACGGCCGGGCTGGCGCCGGCGGCGATCAAGATGATGGACACGCGGGCGGTATTTTCCGATTCGGTGAAGCCGATCATGGACGCCGGCCTGGCCGAACTGGTGGAGCTGGACGCGGCGATCACGCCAGGGGTGCGGCTGATGCCGACGCTGGGCCACACGCCGGGGCATGTGAGCGTGGTGATCGAGTCAAAAGGCGAGCGGGCGGTGATCACCGGCGACATGATGCACCACCCCTGTCAGATCGGCCGGCCCGACTGGTCGGCGGCGTTCGATTTCGACGCCCAGGCCTCGAAGGCGACGCGGCGGTCGTTCTTCGAGATGTTCGCCGACACCCCGACGCTGATCATCGGCACCCATTTCGCCGGACCGACGGCCGGGCGGCTGGTGCGGGACGGGCATGGCTACAGGCTGGAAGCGTGAGAGGCGCCCAGAAGGAGCTCGCGCGTCGGACCCCTTCGCCCGCCTCCGGGGCGCGCGCTCTGATCGCCGCGTGTCTGGCCCTGACCCTCGCCGCCTGCGCGAAACCCGCGCCGCCGCCGGCGCCGGTGGGGGCCGACATGAGCCTTGGCGATCCCGCCGCGCCGGTGAAGGTGGTTGAATACGCCTCGGTGGCCTGCCCGGTGTGCGGGCGCTGGTATCGCGAGAATTTCGCGGCGTTCAAGACCCGGTCCATCGACAGCGGCAAGGTCTATTTCACCTTCCGCGAAATGCTTGTGGGCGACGCGACCGAGCAGTCGATGGCGGCGGCCGGATTCCTGCTGGCCCGCTGCGCCGGCCGCGAAAAGTATTTCGCCGTGGTCGACGCGGTGTTCCAGAACCAGGACGACATCTACAACGATCCCAAGGCCGGCCTGATCAAGATCGCCAAGGCCCATGGCCTCGACGAGGCCGGTTTCGCCGCCTGCACTAACGACGCCAAGGCGCTGCAGGCCCTTAACGATCGCGTGCAGGGCTATGTGACCGCGGACCACATCAGCGCCACGCCGACGTTCTTCGTGAACGGCAAGAGCCTGGAGCCGGGCTATCACACCCTGCCAGAGCTGGACCGCGCGATCGACGCGGCGCGGACCGGGCATTAGGCGGGGCGATAGGAATCCCAGGGAAAGAGGAGACACTATGGGTGGACGACATCCGGCGATCGTGACGTTGGCGTGGGCGCTGGCGCTCCTGCCTCCAGGCCTGGGGACGGCGTGGGGGCAGGGCGCCCCTATGCCGCGGCCCAGCAAACCAGGCTTCATTCGCGCCGCCGACGCCCTGCTGGCCGCGCTGGGCGAACCAGGGCGTCACAGCCGACTTCCGGGGACTGACGATCCGGCGGTGCGCGCCTATCTGGCTGAAGCGCAGGGCCTGACCAGGACGCTTGGAACCGCGCAGTCGCCGGCGAGCAACCTCGACGAGTTCGACGATCTCTGCGCCAAGGGGGCCAAGGTGGCGGTCAGCTACAGCCTGGCCGGCCTTGAGGACCACATGACCAAGGACATGTCGGCGGCCCAGACCGCCAGTACGATCCAGACCCTGCAGTCAGAGAATGTGGCCAGGTATTTCAGCGTGATGTTTCCCGCCCTGCTTTACACACAGCACTGCATGGCCGTCTTCATGCCGGCGATGGAAGCCTTCATGGCGGGCTTGCCGGCCGATCAGCTCACCGATACGCGACGGGAGGGGATCCGGAAAATGCGGGCGGGCGTGGAGCAGCAGGTCTTCGGGATGTTGCGGATGGTCGCCGATCCCGGCCTTTCGCCCAAGGCCCGCGACCGTATTCTCTCGCAGCTTGAAACCGACTGGGATGGCCTGATCCTGACCATGCCGTCCCAGGACCGAACCCGGATCGCGACCGGACTGAGCCAGCTGAGCACAACCGTGCGGTCGGACGCCAAAGCCCGGATCGCCGGCCTCGGTCTGAGGGTCGCTCAGGTCAAATGCGGAGCGCTCTGTTCGGTGTGAGGGGTCGAAAGCCTCAGGCGCCTTCGCCGCTCAAACCGGCCCACGAGCGCGAGTGACAGCTCTACATTGGCGGCATCTTGGGGAAGGCCGGGAGATCGGGCTCCATCAAGTGCCATTTCGGCGCGGACGAGACATAGATGTGCATGCCCGGGGTAAGGTCGGAGCTGTCGTCCAGGGCGCCAATCTTGACCGGTTTGAACGGCGCCTGGGCCGGCTCGCTCCACAAGGGCGTGCCGCATTCGGCGCAGAAGATGCGGCTGGCCTCGGACCCGCTGTCGGCCTTGGAGCGATAGACCTTGGGCTGGCCCTTGGTGAGGGTCAGAGCGTCGGCCGGCGCGAGGGCGACATAGTTGGCGGCGCCGCCCGAGGCCTTCTGACAATCGGTGCAGTGGCACGCGCCGACGCCCATGAAGGGGGCCGTGACCTTGAACCGAACCGCGCCGCACGCGCATCCGCCTGTACGTTCCATGAAAGCTTACTCCTTGAAGAGGATTGCACTGTGGGTGGCGCTCTAGCAGGCCGCTGCTGACAGCGTTATGGCAGCAGTCTGGCGGCAGGGGAAGGCCCGATGCGACGCACCGAACGCCTGTTTCAGATCATCCAGATCCTGCGCTCCAGGCGCGGGCCGGCGACCGGACGAGAGCTGGCCGACGAGCTGGAGATTTCGCTGCGCACGCTCTATCGCGACATGGCCGAACTGATCGCCCAGCGGGTGCCGGTGCGGGGCGAAGCGGGCTCGGGCTATGTGCTGGACACCGGCTATGACATGCCGCCGCTGATGCTGACGGCCGACGAACTCGAGGCGGCGCTGCTGGGCGCGGCCTGGGTGGCCCGGCGCGGCGATCCAGCGCTGGCGCGGGGCGCCCGCGACCTGATCGCCAAACTTTCGGAGGCGATTCCCGAAAGCCTTCGGCCAATCCTGCTGGACGAGAGCTTGCGGCCGATGTCGTTCCGGCCCGTGGCGCGGGAACGGTTCGACGCCGCCATTCTGCGCAGGGCCGTGCGCGAGCGGCGCAAGGTGGCGATCGACTATGAGGATCGCGACGGGCGGCCCTCGCGGCGCACGGTGTGGCCGATCTTCATCGCCTATCTGGAGGAGACCCGGATCATCGTCGCCTGGTGCGAGAGCCGTGGGGATTTCCGTCATTTCCGCACCGACCGCATCATCGCGGCCGAGGTGCTGGAGGCGGCCATTCCGGAGCGGCCGGCGGTGCTGCGCGCGCGGTGGACGGCGCAGCGCAAGCGGCGCGCTTGACAAGAAGGCGTCGGCGCTAAATAGTTTGCCATATGGTGAACTATCAACTTCACGATCTCGACCGCGTGTTCGCGGCGCTGGGTGATCCGACCCGCCGGGCGATCCTGGCGCGGCTGGAGCGACGCGACGGGCTGGCGATCAGCGATCTGGCCGCGCCGCTGGCGGTGAAGCTGCCGGCGGTGCTGAAGCACCTGCGGGTGCTGGGCGACGCCGGCCTGGTGACGCGCGCCAAGCATGGCCGCACGGTGGAGATCCGCCTGGCGCCGGACGCCCTGCGCGCGGCGAACGACTGGCTGGCGCGCTATGAGCGGTTCTGGTCGCCGGCGCTGGATCGCCTGACGGCGCGGGCCGAGGCGCAGGAACGGGAAGCCCAGGCGCTGGAAGCCCAAGACCTGGAGGGTCGAACCGGCGACCGCGACGGAGGGGGAGAATGACCAGCCTGACCTTGGTGCGCCGCATCGGCGCGCGGCCGGCGATCGTGTTCGCGGCGCTGAGCACGGCCGAGGGGGTGGCCG